>LWDU01044224.1_pt1 | contig 87178 bp, 81 predicted proteins | sample 727161 | NCBI WGS metagenome assembly LWDU01 (sample SAMN04566230, study PRJNA314399) | hydrothermal vent metagenome | isolation source: deep sea hydrothermal plume seawater | place: Mexico: Gulf of California, Guaymas Basin | collected 2004-07-11
GCTACAAGTCAGTTGCACTGACAGATGATTCAAATATTTTTGCTGCCATAAAGTTTTATAAAAAGTGTATCGAGGCAGGCGTTAAGCCGATAATTGGAACCAATATTAGGATCAAAGATGGCGATAAATATAGCAATGCCATCCTCTTATGCCAAAACAATGAAGGATATTTAAATCTATCACAACTGATAACTCACTGCTATCTTCATGAACAAGATATAGACGGAGTGAGTACAACAAAAGAACAAATAATCAAGCACCAAGAGGGACTCATTATGTTGTCCACACCGGTAACTAGTGATATCGCTAAACTCTTAATCAGTAACCAGTTAGATGAAGCTAAAAAGCAATCTAAATTCTGGCAATCTATATTTGGAGACAGGTTATACCTATCAGTCCAAAGGACAGGCAGGCCCTTTGATGAGCAGCACCTACATATGTGCGTTGATCTAAGTATAGAATTAGGTTTAGCTTTGGTCGCAACAAACGATGTCCAGTTTATATTAGAAGGTGACTATGAGGCACATGAAGCTAGAATATGTATATCAGAGGGGGGACTGTTAGATGACTCTAGGCGTGAAAAACTATTCAGCTCTGAGCAGTACTTAAAATCAAACAAACAGATGGAAGATTTATTTTCTGACTTACCAGAACTACTAACAAACAGTGTAGAAATATCCAAGCGTTGTAATGTCCATTTTGATTTATATAAAAAGAACTACTTGCCTGACTTTCCGGTACCTGATGGGCTCACAATTAATCACTACTTTCGACAGCAATCAGAGTCAGGACTCGATAAACGATTACTAAGAATAGATACAGATAGGGATACATATAAAGAACGCCTAGATTTTGAAATATCTGTAATAATTCAGATGGACTACCCTGGTTACTTTCTAATTGTGGCAGACTTTATCAGTTGGGCTAAAGACAATGATATACCTGTAGGCCCAGGTCGAGGGTCAGGCGCCGGATCACTGGTCGCATACGCATTGGGAATTACAAACGTAGATCCTATAGAGCACGAGCTACTATTCGAACGTTTTTTGAACCCAGAAAGAGTGTCCATGCCCGACTTTGATATTGATTTTTGTACGGACCGTAGGGACGAGGTTATTGATTACGTTTCTAGAAAATATGGGGTAGAGAAGGTGTCCCAAATTATTACTTATGGAACTATGGCCGCTAAAGGGGTGGTTAGAGATGTTGGTAGGGTTTTAGGACACCCTTACGGTTTTAGTGACAGAATATCAAAGTCCATACCCAACGACTTGAAAATAAACTTATCCAGGGCCTTGGGTAATTTTGAAAAAAAAGATTCACAAGAGTCTAAAGATAAGTGGTACTCGGAGGAACTAAAGAATAGATATGACTCGGAAGAGAGTGTCACTACATTGATTGACCTGTCTCTTCAGTTAGAAGGACTAGTAAGAAACGTTGGAACTCATGCTGGAGGAGTTCTTATAGCCCCAAGCAAGATAAGTGACTTCTGCCCAGTATACAAGGGGCCAGGAGATGAAGATGTTGTAGTTTCACAGTTCGATATGAAGGACGTAGAGGCTATGGGTTTGGTTAAGTTTGACTTTCTAGGACTCTCCAACCTTACAGTTATAGATAAGACAGTAAAAATGATAAGCTCCACAGGCTTGAGCAAGGAAGCCATTGATATGGACTCTCTACCTTTGGATGACAATCTAGTATATGAACTCCTTCAAAGGTGTGAGACTACTGGAATTTTCCAATTAGAGTCAGACGGGATGAGGGGCTATTTAAAGAAGCTACTACCAGACACCTTTGAGGACATTGTAGCAATGCTTGCCCTGTATAGGCCAGGCCCTCTTGGAGCCGGAATGGTTGATGACTATATCAACGTTAAGCATGGAGCCAAAGTTAAATATCCACATAAAATGCTTGAAGATATACTAAAACCTACTAACGGAGTATTCTTGTACCAGGAGCAGGTCATGAAGTCAGCACAGGTTATGGCTGGGTACTCCCTAGGAGGGGCTGATCTATTGCGCCGAGCTATGGGCAAGAAGATAGCAGAAGAGATGCAAGAACAGAGGAGCGTGTTCGTTAATGGGGCAGGAAAAAACAATATCAATGAAAAGAAGGCTAATGAAATTTTTGATCTCATTGATAAGTTTTCAGGTTACGGGTTCAACAAATCACATTCAGTAGCTTATGCATACATATCTTATCAAACTGCATGGCTAAAAGCCCACTACCCATCAGCATTTATGGCCTCAGTGCTTTCTGGGGTCATGGATGATACAGATAGGGTTGCGTTCACTATTGATGAAATTGACTGTATGGGACTCAAGGTGAGAGGGCCAAACATTAACGAGTCAGACTTCGAGTTCAGTATAAAAGATGATAAAACCATAATTTATGGTTTGGGAGCAATAAAGGGTGTAGGTGAGGCGCTAGTTGAGGCACTAGTAGGAGAAAGAAATCTCAATGGTAAATACAAAGACTTGTTCGATTTCTGTTATAGGATTGACAGGAAATCGTTAAACAAAAGGGCAATAGAGGCACTTATATATAGTGGCTCGCTGGACTGTTTTGGAGTTGAAAGGTCAAGTCTAGTTAAGACTTATCCATATTCGGTCAGGCAGGCAGAACAACAACAAAAAGACAGTAATAATGGACAAAGCGGGCTATTTTCCAACGTCGATCATCATAGAGAATATGAGGCCAACTATATTTCTAGCCCAATTCTTTCATTTAAAGAGCGCATAAAGCACGAAAAGAGCGTTATGGGTTTTTATTTCTATAGCCATCCAACAGATGAATATTTGGGCGATGTCAAGCATATAGCAGCCACAATGCCTACAAAGCTTGTATTCAGGAATAACAAAGATGTAAGAGTTTTAGCCATGATTTCAGATCTACGATATCGATCTACTCGTGGAGGGGGCCAGATGGTCAATGTTATTGTGGAGGATAAGTCCACGAAACTTAATGCAGTTATTTTTAATAAAGTGTTAGGGTCTGTCAGTGACCAGCTTGTGGTAGATAACGTTGTACTTATTAAAGGAAAGGTAAATAAAGACTACAGAGATCAGTGGCAATTAGTGATCGATGAATTGCATCCAGTAGACGAAGTAAAAGTTAAGTACGCTAAGTACTTAGAATTAAAACTAAATAAGGATCACAAAAAAGTATTCTCAAAACTTTCAGACATACTTGTTAGTAACAAAGGAAACTGCCCAGTTAAGATAAATTATCATTCTAGTAGCTCAAAAGGGTTGATAGAATTGGGCAAGGAGTACTACGTTTTACCGACACAAAACCTTATAGATGAGGTAGACAATCTTTTGGGTGAAAAACTAAGCAGTATTAAGTATTATAAATAAATATTAGTTGAAAAAATTAACTCTACAATTAGACAGATAGATGAGTAATATTTTAGTTAAATTAGAGCTTACAAAGTTGGAACTATTAAGACTACAGTTTAATAACTTTTATTAAAAAAATTGATTAAAAATAAAAAAATTAAGAAATTATTTAAGCTACTACTAATATAACGTGAAACGCCCAGTTTAATGCGTGAAACATGTAAAGTTTTCCTCGAAATACCTTTTACTTCATTAGATAGTTATTTTCTAATATAGTTGAACTTGAAAAATATACATAAGTATTTGATTTTTAATTAAAAAAAATAACTGATTATTTTTTATTCAAAACCATAGAAGTGCCCAATATATCAGTCTTTTGTGATAAATTTTGGTTGATATTAACAGACTTATCCACAGCTTTGTGGGTAACTACATTATGCATTGATTTAACAAGCATTTTTGAGCATTAAAGCAATTTATTACACAAAATTTCAATAATTTTCTTGCCAACTTTTTGTTTACTATTTTTCTCAATTTTTATAGACTGATTACTGGTTAAAAATACCACCTCATTGTCATCACTATTGAAGCCTATATCAGCTCTAGATACATCGTTTAGTATAATTGCATCGCATCCCTTATTTATTAGCTTATTTTTTGCATTTTTTGTTAAGTTTTGAGTCTCTGCAGAGAACCCAATAGTTACAGGTTTACTGTTCAACTTGCATACATCAAAAAGTATGTCTTTGTTTGGGACCAACTCCAGAAACATATTTGAACCGCTTCTCTTTATTTTGTCTTTTGACACATCTTTAATCTTATAGTCGCAAACAGCAGCGCAAGAAATAAATACGTCTTGATGATCAATATTTTTCATTACTGCTTTATACATTTGTTCGGCACTTGTGACACTTATGTTGTTACACCTATCATTCAACTGTGTAGAAATATTCCCATAAACAATAGTTACATCTGCACCGTACTCAATGCATGTATTTGCTAGAGCCATTCCCATCTTACCGCTACTACGGTTTGACAGAAATCTAACCGGGTCAATCTCTTCGATGGTTGCCCCAATAGTGATTAACACTTTTTTCCCGGTCAACCTCGTATTCTTAAACAGCTCTGAAACTTTTGTTGCAATGTTTACCGGCTCTGGTAACCTTCCTTCCCCAACATCACCACACGCCTGGTCACCGTAATCAGGACTTATCACGTTCATGTTTCGATTATGTAACACACTTAAGTTATCTTTAAGTGCTATAGATGAATACATTTTTTGATTCATAGCTGGCGCTAAGATAATTGGACAGTCGCTTGCCAGAATGACGCTGGTTAATAAATCGTTTGCCTTGCCGGATGCTATATTTGCAATAGTATTTGCACTTGCCGGGGCAATAAGTATTGCATCAGCCCATTTTGCTAACTCAATATGTCCCATAGATAGTTCTGCATCCTTGTCCCACAAGTTGTCATGAACCTTGTTCTTAGATATGGCCTGTAGGGACATTTCAGTGATGAACTTAGAACCACCTGTAGTCAGAATAACTCTAACCTCAGCACCTAAATCTTGCAAACGTCTAACAATATCTGGAGCCTTGTAAGCTGCAATTGAGCCGCTTACTGCCAATACAATCCTTTTGCTTGTTAGTGATTTCATTGGTTAGTACTGTTAATGCTAGCTATGATCTTGATATCGCTCCCAACCATTCTAATGTCACTAATTGAAAGTTGTATTTTATCTGACATAGATCTAATTATTAAGTTGTTCATAGAATTTGCATGACCACCCATAAGTACAGGGGCACAGTAAATTACAAATTCATCTATTAAATTTGAATCAATCATGGCGCTAATCAATCCTGGTCCAGATTCAAGGAGTACATAGTTTATACCAAGTCCTCCTAGGTGTTGTAGAGCATCAGTTAAATCTATCTTTCCTGAGTCTAGTGTTTTTGTATTGTTTTGGTTAAGTATTAGGGTTTCACTATCATCTGAGAATATATTTAATGATCTATCTGCAATTATATTTGTTGAATCAACTACAACCCTTAGTGGCCTAGATATTACATCATCAAGGCGAACTGTAAGTTTGGGGTCGTCTAGTGCTACCGTCCCTGATCCGGTCAGTATTGCTTGATTATCGTGCCTTAATCTATGTACATCTATCCTTGCAGCATCACCAGTAATCCATTTACTTTCTCCAGAGGTCATCGATGTTTTGCCATCAATGCTCATTGCAACTTTGCAGGTAACGAAAGGGCGGCCTGACTTCATCCTCTTAACGAAGCCTCTATTTAGCTTTGTTGCTTCATCTTCTAGTAGCCCAGTTTTTACTTCAATGCCTGCGTTTATTAGCATCTTAACACCCTCACCATTGATATTAGGGTTAGGGTCTAGCATAGCTATTACAACCTTTTTTGCACCAGAATCTATTATTGCTTTAGTGCATGGAGGAGTCTTTCCAGTATGTGAGCATGGCTCAAGTGTTACAAACAGTGTCGCCCCTTCGGCCTTGTAATTTATATTTTCTAGGGCATTAATTTCAGCATGGTTGCTACCAAATTGCTGATGATATCCTTGAGCAACAATTACTTCATCTTTAACAATCACACAGCCGACCATAGGATTTGACTTAACTTTATGCCTGCCTAGTCTTGCAATTCGCATTGCTAATGACATGGCTTCTGTGTCATTTATTGAAAAAGTTTCCATGTTATTTCAGATATAATAATTACAATTTTATTAAACAACATTTTACCCGGGAGAACTAGCGTGGATGAACAGAAAAAACTAGCGTTGAAAGCAGCACTTAGTCAGATTGATAAACAGTTTGGCAAGGGATCTGTCATGTTCTTAGGTGACGATAATACTCAAAGTGATATACAGGCAGTTTCTACTGGCAGCTTAAGTCTCGACATAGCTTTAGGTATTGGCGGTTTGCCACGCGGCCGAGTCGTTGAAATTTATGGTCCTGAATCTTCAGGAAAAACTACACTATCTCTTCACGTTATATCTGAAATGCAAAAAACTGGGGGTACAGCCGCCTTTATTGATGCAGAGCATGCACTTGACCCGCAGTACGCCAAAAGGTTGGGTGTAAATACAGATGAATTGTTAATTTCACAGCCAGATACAGGCGAGCAGGCTCTAGAAATTACCGACATGTTAGTGCGCTCAGGTGGGGTTGATATTGTGGTTATTGACTCTGTAGCAGCGCTAACCCCAAAGGCTGAAATTGAAGGAGAGATGGGTGCGTCTCATATGGGTCTTCAGGCGCGACTTATGTCACAAGCTTTAAGAAAACTCACGTCAAATATTAAAAAAACTAATACCATGGTTGTTTTCATAAATCAATTACGTATGAAGATAGGTGTAATGTTTGGAAACCCTGAGACCACTACTGGTGGCAACGCTCTTAAGTTTTATGCGTCAGTACGTTTGGATATTAGACGTATAGGGGCGATTAAAAAGGGAGATGAGATTCTAGGTAACGAAACCAGAGTCAAAGTACTAAAGAACAAGGTTGCACCACCATTCAAGCAGGCAGAATTCCAAATACTTTATAACAAAGGAATATCCAGAGAGAGCGAAATCATAGATCTTGGGGTTTTGCATGGCTTTGTTGAAAAAGCTGGAGCCTGGTATAGTGTTGAAGGCGAACGTATCGGTCAGGGCAAAGACAATGCGAGAGATTACCTAGTAGACAATTCAGATTTGAGTAAAAAACTTGAAAAACAGATTCGTGACAAATTAATGATAGATAGTGGTACAGAATCAGAATGATAAATGTTACGCATCCGCCATGCGATTGTTGGTTAGGCGTGAACATTCAACTCTTGAATTAAGACAAAAATTAGCTGCCAAAGGTTTTGATATTGAGCTAATTGATTTTTCTATTTGTAAGCTCATTGAACACAACCAGCAGAGTGATAAGCGTTTTGCTGAAGACTTTATTCGGATGCGATTTAATCAGGGTAAGGGTCCCGTAAAAATCTCCTTAGAACTAAAACAAAAAGGCATACAGAGTTTCAGCTTTTCTGGCTTTGATTTCTTTTCATTGGCTAATAAGGTTAGACAAAAAAAGTTTGGAACTATAATACCAAATAATTACAATGATGAGGCAAAACAAAAACGTTTTTTACAGTCCAGAGGATTCAACTTTGATCAAATTGATAGTGCATTTACTAAGTAATTATGCATAGAGGAGTTAATGGCAATCAGACTCAGGCATACGACTTTAAAACTAGAGACATAAAGGTTTTAAAAAAATTAATGCCGTACTTGTTGAAGATGCGTGGACGTGTTGCTTTTGCGACATTATTTTTAATTATGGCAAAACTTTCAAATGTAGCTGTGCCAGTTATTTTGAAAGAAATTGTTGATAGCCTTGATAAGATAAATGTGTTAATTATTTTACCAATTGGTCTTCTATTTGCGTATGGCTCATTAAGGCTGTTAAGTTCTTTATTCAATGAGCTTAGGGATGCCATATTTGCGAAGGTTCGTTACCATGCAATGCACCTTGTCGCTCTTGGTGTTTTCAAGCATTTACACACACTCGATCTGTCATTCCATCTAGATCGTCGTATCGGAGGAATTACCAGAGATATTGACAGAGGGACTCAGAGCGTCTCAACACTTCTATCAATCTTTGTATTTAATATATTGCCTTCATTTTTTGAAATTTGTCTAGTTATTGGGTTGTTGTGGGTCAGTTACGACATATTTATTGCAGGCACTTCTCTCTTGACTGTAGTTTTTTATATTGCAATTACCCTGGCCATTACTACATGGAGAATGAAGTATCGTTACCAGATGAATGATATGCAGTCTGAGGCTAATACAAATGCAGTAGACAGTCTAATTAATTTTGAAACCGTCAAATACTTCAACCAGGAAGAATTCGAAGTTAACCGTTACGATAGCATAATGAATAACTGGGAAAATGTTGCCACTAAAAGTTTCACATCTATGACAGCATTAAACTTCGTACAGGGAGCTGTTATAGCTATCGGAGTCACTATTGTACTTATTTTAGCTGCCCAAGGTGTGGTCGATAAAGAATTAAGTTTGGGTGATCTAATCATGATACAGGCATTACTTTTGCAGTTATTTTTGCCTTTGGGGAGTCTGGGAATTATCTATCGCCAGGTTAAGCACAACTTTATTGACATGAATAATATGTTTGACTTGTTAGAACGATCATCATCGGTTAAAGATATGGATGATGCAAGTGATCTAGACATAACTAAATCTGAAGTTCAGTTCAAAAATGTTTCGTTCGCTTATCCTGGCAAGGATGAAGTATTGAAAGATATTAATTTTGTAATTAAACCTGGCCAAAGGGTTGCCATTGTCGGCGAATCAGGGTCTGGAAAGTCTACACTTGCTAAGCTTCTTTTTAGGTTTTATGATGTTGATGGTGGCGAGATAACTATAGACAAACAAAATATAAAGTCGTTAACACAGAGATCAGTACAATCCGCTATAGGAGTGGTTCCGCAAGACACAGTTATGTTTAATGAGAGTATTTATTACAACATTGCATATGGCAAACCTACAGCCACTATGGAAGAGGTTGATGAAGCTGCAAGGATGAGCTTTATAGATTCTTTTATAGGTAAGCTGCCAGATGGTTATGACACTATTGTAGGTGAGAGAGGATTGAAGTTATCTGGTGGAGAAAAACAAAGGCTGGCAATTGCGCGCGTGTTGCTTAAAAAACCTCCAATTTTAATTTTTGATGAAGCAACATCTTCGTTAGACTCATATTCAGAAAAAATGGTGCAAAAGGCGCTAACCAGTTTATCTAGTGAACACACAACACTTGTTATAGCGCATCGACTATCTACCATTGTCGATGCAGATTTGATTATTGTTTTAAGTAATGGAGAAATCAGTGAAAGTGGTACCCATAGAGAGCTCTTGAGTGTTAAAGGGCAATACTACAAATTGTGGAAAATGCAAATAAATGATAATAATTAATATTTATTTGCTTTACCTAAAAGTTATTCTTACCTTGCAGTACTCATTCTATAATTATTGTCATGAAATTTAGCCTTAGTAGTACAGATAAAAGCGCACGAAGTGGAACCATAAGTTTTTCAAGAGGAGAAGTGCATACTCCAGCATTTATGCCAGTAGGTACCTACGGAACGGTCAAGTCAATGACCCCTGAGGAGTTAAAAGGTATTGGTTCTCAAATAATTTTAGGCAACACATTTCACCTATCTATTACGCCAGGAACAGAGGTTATACAAGGGCATGGAGATTTGCATGACTTTATGCACTGGGACGGGCCAATACTTACTGACTCTGGCGGTTTTCAAGTGTTTAGCTTAGGCGATATGAGAAAAATAAGTGAAGAGGGGGTTGAGTTTCAGTCACCTAAAGACGGTTCTAAAATTTTTATGGGCCCTGAGGAGTCTATGAGGATCCAAAAAAAACTTGGATCTGATATCGTTATGATCTTTGATGAGTGTACCCCATACCCTGCAACAAAAGATATAGTAGATAAGTCTATGCAACTTTCATTGCGGTGGGCTACAAGGTCAAAGGATGAGCACGATAGACTTAACAATAATAACGCTATATTTGGCATAGTTCAGGGAGGGATGCATAAAGACTTGCGCAGTCATTCTCTTGAAGGTCTACAAGAAATTGGGTTTGATGGTTTTGCAATCGGAGGTTTAAGCGTAGGTGAGCCTAAAGAAGAAATGCTTAAAGTTCTTGATTATTTACCTAATAGAATGCCAACGGATAAGCCGCGCTATCTTATGGGGGTGGGTACTCCACAAGACCTTGTAGATGGAGTAGAGCGAGGAATTGATATGTTTGATTGTGTAATGCCAACACGGAATGCTCGTAATGGCTACTTGTTTACCTCAGATGGCATTGTTAAAATAAGAAATGCAAAGCATAGGCTCGATACCGGACCTTTAGATAGGAACTGTAAATGTTATGTTTGTAATAACTACTCCAAGTCATATTTACACCACCTGCAAAGGAAGAATGAAATTTTAGGTGCGAGGCTAAATACCATTCATAATTTATCTTATTACCAAAACTTAATGTCCGATATGCGTACAGCTATTGAGAATAAATCGTTCTCGTTATTTAAGAAGAGCTTTTATGACAGACAGAAATAGATTATTATTTTTTGTTGATGAGGGTGGGTTTGATGACTTTACCCCGCTTTTCGTTGAGATAGGATATATAGTTGATTTTGTAGATTCCCAACGAAAGGCAATCCAACTTGCAAAGAAAAACCAATATAGGGCTGTGGTTGCAGAGTTTAATTATAATCCAGAGTTCAGGGACCGCGTTAGCAATATTGAATCACTATTAGCAACTCTAGAAAGTCACTCCGTTGACCCTAATATCATAATTCTTTACGATAAAATAAACTTAATACAGTTTGAACAGTTAAAGAAGCGTTTCCGAATAAACCATTCTCTGAACTTTCCTATCAACAAAAAAGAGTTAACTTTGTGTTTTAGTTAGATTGCAATTTTTCGAAGTATTTGTCTAGAACTAGTCTTGCCAAAGGCGCAGCTTTTGAGCTTCCGCTACCGGCATTTTCTACAATAACCGCGATAGCAATCTGAGGATTTTCGATCGGAGCATAACCAGTAAACAGTGCGTGATCTCTTAGTCTTTCATCAAGCTGGTCTGCTATATATTCCTCTTCCGCATCAAGCCCGAATACTTGAGCAGTACCAGTTTTCCCGGCTAGTGTGTATTTAAGACCTCGATTGAGCCTTCTTGCAGTCCCTGTTGGGCTATAAATAGTTCTTTTCATACCCTCTAAAACGTCTTCCCAGTTATGTATATCATTAATATTAATTTGTCTATGTGAGCTCGGTTGAGATATTTCAATGTCACTGTTTTCTTTTCGTATATTTTTTAGTATCTTCGGTTGTATGATTTTACCTCTACTGGCTAGTGCCGCTGTGGCAACTGCAAGTTGCAGTGGTGTGGTAGTTATGAAGCCCTGTCCTATACCAGAGATCAGTGTTTCTCCACGATACCATGGCTCATTTTTATTTATTTTTTTCCATTCCCTTGATGGCAGCACTCCGCCAAGTTCACCTGGAATATCTATACCTGTTTTTTTACCAAAATTAAAATATTTTAAATTATCATGCAGAATATCAATTCCTGTCTTGTCTGATAGGCTATAGAAGAAAACATCGCATGATTGAGATATTGCTTCTTCAACATCAACCCATCCATGACCTGACCTCTTCCAGTCATTGAATTTACGTTTTACATTTGGGAGCTTAAAGTAACCAGGGCAAAAGGTTTTACTTTCGTTGGTAATAATGCCATTCTCCAGCCCTGCTAGCGCTACCATTGGCTTTATAGTTGATCCTGGCGGATACATACCTTGTATGGCTCGGTTTAATAGTGGTATGTCTAGGGACTCCTGAAGTGATTGATATTCTAGCTGTGAAATGCCGTTAGCAAACAGATTAGGGTCGTAATTTGGTGAGCTGACAAGGGTTAAAACTTCACCATTATTAATATCAACTGCAACTATAGATCCGCGCCTTCCATGAAGCAAAGATTCAGCCAATATTTGCAGGTCAATGTCAATACTAAGGTATATATCTTTACCAGATTTAGCTGCCTCAATTGTTTTCGTGTCTACAACCCTTCCAGTCACATTACGTTCAATTTGTTTCCTTCCACTGGTCCCATGTAAAAGAGTTTCGTATTGCCTTTCTATTCCACTCTTACCAACAAAAGATGTCCCTAAGTAATTTTGTTCATCGTATAAGGCCTTGTCTTGTTTACTCATTCTAGATACATAACCAATAACGTGAGAACTGGAAGAATTATTTGGATACCTCCTTCTATAATAGTGCTCAACTTCAACACCAGAAAATTGTTTATTTACTACAAAATTTGCAACCTCAGATTCAGATAAATTTATTTTAAGAGGTATATTATTAAACCTTTTATAGCGCTTTCTATTCTTCTTGTATTGACTAATATCGTCGCTATTTATTATTCCTAGTTTCTCAAGATTATTAATTGTATCGCTAACGTTTTTTACTTTTTCAGGTGTAATTGTGAGCATATATGACAGTTCATTTGACGCTAGAACTTTTCCATTTCTGTCAAAAATTTTTCCTCTAGTAGGGATGATTGGCAGTACGCTCATTTGATTTCCTAGAGCCTCATCTTTGTATAATTCGTGCTGTAGAATTTGCAAATTGAAGATCTTAGCAAGCAAAACAATAGTCAGAGTAACAATGAAGAATATGCTAACTAAAAGCCTATTCGAAAATATTTTATTTTCTAATGCTGTGTTCTGTATTCTATCCATTGAGTATATTTCTAGTGCCTCAATTTAGTAAGTATAAATTGTACTGGCAGCCAAAATAAAGACGTAGTTAGCGGTACTAATAGGACAACCCAGCTAAAGTCTAAACCTTGAATTAGAATATGGATTAATAGAAAAGTTAGGAGGTAGATAGCACTAGCTGCAAACATATATACCTGTTGTGTGCTTATATTAGATACATAAAATGACTGTTTAACATTAATAATAAAAGCGCTACTTAATATCAATGCTAGAGCATTTTGGCCTAGTAAAGATCCATGCAATATATCAATTAACAAGCCGATAACCAGTGCTAAGAACAGTCTCCCTTTAGCTGTAAAGAAGATTATCCAGTATACATAGAAAATCAGAATCCAAAATGGTGAAGCCAGAAGTAGAATTGTTGGCAAAGGAATACCGCTCATAATAAGAGCAAAGATAATTATTTTTAGTAGAAATTGGTATGGCCTATTAGTCTTCATTTTCTTGAGGTAATACTAACAAGTATTCTATTTCGTTGGTGCTTTGTATTGGTACAAGAAAAATATCCATCATTGGATCTTCTTTATGTGTCTTAACGCTAATAACTCTCCCCACAGGGTAGCCTTGAGGAAACTTACTCCCTAAAGCGCTACTGACAAAAACGTCTCCTTCTACAATATCTTGATTTGATTCAATAAAGTTAACGATAATTTGATTATTTTTAGAAGCCTTGCCTTTAGCAATTCCTCGAACACCATTACGTTGATTTTTGACTGGAATAGAGTGTGTAGGGTCACTGATGGTTATTATTGTGCTATAAAGTGGTGTTGCATGTATTACCTGACCAATAACCCCGTCCGGACCAAAAGCAGCCTGGCCTTTATTTATGCCATCATTCGAGCCCTTATTAATTACTAGTTGCTTCTTAAGTCTTGACTGGCTAATGGAGGTTATTTTTGCAAGAGTGAACTTCTCCTTATTAATGCTGTAGCTAGAACCCAACAGTTTGCTTAGTTTAGTATTTTCAAGAAGTAGGTTGTTGTATTTTTGAAGTGTGGTTTTAAGCTCAAGTATTTCTCTATTTAATTGCTTATTCTGGCTAAGTAAAATATCTTTCTCTGTGCCTTGCTCATCTATCCAAGAATATAGCTGTGAGGGCAAATTCACCAAAAAATATATTGGAGATATTAGTGTCGCAGCATGACTACGGAAATTGTCTAAATATGAAAACTTGTAATCAGATAATATTAAGAATATTGAGATAAAAACAGGTATAAAAAGTTTAAGAGACTTCATACGTTAAACCCATTATTTCTCCAAATTACGATTTTGACTATTCTTCTGCCAGGAGCCCCATGTTATGATGGTTAATCATATCCAGTGCAATACCGCCACCTCTTGCAACACATGTTAGTGGGTCATCAGCAACTCGAACCGGTAGATTTGTCTCTTGATGTATAAGTTTATCGATTCCATCTAGCAGAGCTCCGCCACCAGTTATTACTAGGCCATTTTCAGCAATATCTGAGCTTAATTCTGGCGGAGTCTGTTCTAGAGCAGTTCTAAGAGAAGTCATTATCATAGCTAATGGTTCTTGTATGGCGCGTAATATTTCTTCATTTGTAACCTCGAAGCTAACAGGTATACCTTTAGCTACATCACGACCTCTGAATTCTATTTTTTTGACTGCATTTGATTTAAATGCAGATCCTACCTCTTCTTTTATCTGTTCCGCAGTTGCTTCTCCAATGATAATTCCGTGCTCTCTACGAATAAACTGTGTTATCTTGTCGTCGAACATATCACCACCAACCCTGATAGAGTCTGAATATACTATTCCGCTAAGTGACATTATTGCGATTTCAGTAGTACCTCCACCGATATCAAGTACCATAGCACCTGATGCTTCATCGATAGACATTCCTGCTCCAAGTGCAGCAGCCATAGGCTCATCAATTAAGTACACATCTCTTGCCCCTGCACCAACAGCGCTCTCTTTTATAGCACGCCTTTCGACTTGTGTTGCTCCACATGGAACACATATAAGAACCTTTGGGCTGGGAGAAAAAAATGAAGAGTTAAGCACCTTTCTAATAAAATGTTGAAGCATTTTTTCAGTGACTTTAAAGTCTGCAATAACACCATCTTTCATAGGTCTTATTGCTTCTATAAATTTTGGTGTTCTTCCAAGCATATTTTTTGCATCTTGTCCTACCGCAATAACGGTAGACTCTAGTGAACCTTTATCGTTGCGAATAGCTACAACCGAAGGTTCATTTAATACAACAGCACCATCCATAAAAATTAGAGTGTTGGCAGTTCCTAAATCAATTGATAATTTTTGGCCTTTAAATAATCCAAACATAGATAAATCCTGATAATAATTGTTTAAAATGAAGTAGTTAACATAATACCATCTAGCATAATTTAGGAAACACTAAGTACAAAATAAATATATCTACAGATGACTAACGATCAAACAACTATTAAACAGGGAGATGTTATAGAGAGCGTATTTAACGCACTTCAGTACATATCCTATTATCACTCCCCAGATTTTATTGGGGCAATGACTCAGGCATATGAAAAGGAAACAAACAAGCCTGCAAAAAATGCCATAGCACAGATACTGATTAATTCTAAAATGGCTGCACTTGGCAAGCGTCCACTGTGCCAAGATACTGGGATTGTAAATGTTTTTTTAGAAGTTGGGATGGATCTTAGATGGGAGGCCGATATATCTTTGGAAGACATGATAAATGAAGGGGTAAGGTTGGCCTACACAGACCCAGACAACCCTCTAAGAGCTTCATTAGTTTCTGATCCACTTTTTACAAGAATAAATACCAATGATAATACCCCTGCAGTTATACATACTAAGATAGTTAAGGGTAATAAACTTGACATGGTTATTGCTGCTAAGGGGTGCGGCTCTGAGAATAAAGCTAAATTTACAGTACTTAATCCTGACGATAACCTCACTGATTGGGTGCTTAGAACTATACCCAGTATGGGGGCAGGCTGGTGCCCTCCTGGAATCATAGGTATTGGTGTAGGTGGAACTCCTGAGAAAGCCATGCAGATGGCAAAGTCGTCCCTAATGGAGCCTATAGACATGAACCTGTTAAGGAACAAAAAGTCACTATCTAAAATAGAAAATTTGCGTCTAGATTTATATAATAAGATTAACGATCTAGGGATTGGTGCACAAGGACTTGGAGGGTTAACTACAGTTCTTGATGTAAAAGTTAAAGATTATCCTACACATGCCGCATCTCAGCCCGTAGCTATGATTCCAAATTGCGCTGCTACTAGGCACGTACACATAACTCTGGACGGGTCTGGAGTTGGTTTATTGCCTGAAGTGGATTTTGACATATATCCACAGTTAGATATAGATTTTTCGCAATACAGAAAAGTAGACCTAAACAACATAACTCGTAACGAGATTGGAGAATGGAGTATCGGCGACACTTTATTACTAAGTGGAACCATAATTACTGGAAGGGATGCAGCACACAAGAGATTAAAACAAATGATTGATTCTGGAGAGGGGCTACCATCTGGAGTCGATTTTAATAACAAGTTTATATACTATGTCGGACCGGTCGATGCTGTTGGCGATGAAATCATAGGCCCCGCAGGACCAACTACAGCTACACGTATGGACAAGTTCTCTGATATGATGCTAGAGAAAACTGGAATATTAGGAATGATAGGTAAAGCGGAGCGTGGAGACTCAACAACCAAATCAATAAAGAAGCACAAAGCAACATACCTAATTGCAGTTGGAGGGGCAGCATATTTAATTTCAAAATCTATCAAGAAAGCAAAAAAAGTTGCCTTTGAAGATATGGGAATGGAGGCAATATATGAGTTTGAAGTTGAAGATATGCCGGTAACCGTTGCTGTGGACAGTAAAGGCAACAATATCCACAGTATATTTCAAAACATACAAGTAACTAATTAGTTTGTACGCAGTAATATTTACCGCTGAAATTGGCTCCTTAGATGAGCAGTATTATGAAAAAGCCAAAACGATGCGTGAAATCGCATTAAATCAATACCACTGCCAGGGCTTTAATTCTACTTTCGAAGGCAACACAGAGGTCTCAATTTCTTATTGGAATAGTCTTGACGATATCAAAAACTTTAAGAACGACAGTTCCCACCAAGAGGCCCAAATGGTCGGAAAGTCTAAATGGTATAAATCCTACAGTGTTGAAGTGACAAAGGTTATTCGTCAATATAGCTACAACAATTCTTAGAGTATAATCTCTCCTTGAAGTTGGCCGGATGGTCGCTGGATGCTTTGCATCGAGAGGAAAGTCCGGGCTCCGTAGAGCGAAGCGCTAGCTAACTGCTAGGTGTGGCGACACAACGGAAAGTGCTGCAGAAAATAGACCGCCTATTTATAGGTAAGGGTGAGAAGGTGCGGTAAGAGCGCACCGCGCATTTGGTGACAAATGTGGCAAGGTAAACCCCGCTTGGAGCAAGCTCAAATAGGGTGGCAACTATATTGCTCGTATATGCTACCGGGTAGAGTGCTAAAGATGTTTGGTGACAAATATCGTAGATGAATGATCATCAATTACAGAACCCGGCTTACAGGCCGACTTCACTTTTTAATTGCGCTAGTATTGCACGGTCTAAGTTGTTGTAATCTTTAAATTTAGTTATGTTATGAAAGTCTTTGCTTAGCAGCTTAGTAATTTCTTCCTGCTGGTTGTAGCCATGCTCCAGCAATAAGTAGCCGTCCTCTTTAATATGATTTGGCGAATTAATAATGATAGATTTTATATCGTCTAAACCATCCCTTCCAGATGTCAATGCTAATATCGGCTCAAATTCAAGATCCTTAAGGTGTGGATCGTCATCAGCAACGTATGGAGGATTACAGACTACAAGGTCAAATTTTTTATTTTCGACAGTATCGAACCAGCTCCCATGTAAAAAACTAATATCAGACTTTGTGTTTTGTTTTGCAACATTAAGTGCCTCTACTGATAAGTCTGTAGCGGTCAATTTCCAGTTGGCTCGCTTATCTGCAATGCTTATTGCAATTGCACCACTTCCGGTCCCTAAGTCAAGTATATCTCTATCATCATTTTCATCAAAAAGGTCGATTGCAATATCAACCAGGAGCTCTGTTTCCGGCCTAGGTATTAGAGTAGCTTCTGAAACTTTAAAGTCAAGATGGTAAAAACCTTTCTGTTGACTTAGGTATGCAAAGGGGACGCCTCTCTCTCTTTTAGCTATCATTTCGTTTAGCTTGACAGCTTCTTTCTTGCTTACTCTGTAGTCACTCGATGAAATTATAGAGGCTACGCTCCTCTCTAGTACCAAAGACAGGATTGGAATAATATCGGTAGAACCTTTTTTTAAATAGTCATTTACCGTGTTCAATACTTAAGCCTATTTCAGTAAATAATTATATTTATGGGCTTCCAACACTATTTGCAGCTACGTTTTCATTATGACTAACGAGAGATGAGGCATCAGCGGTCCTTACATCAATTAGATTTTTTAGAGCGACGATAAGCCCTAATCCAATGAAAGCTCCAGGCGGCAGTACAGCCAATAAAGTTCCTTGATAGTTTTCAAATAAAGTAATGCTAAGTGACTCTCCAACGCTTCCAAACAACAAGGATGATTGGTCAAATAATGTTCCATTGCCAATAGCTTCGCGCATTGCCCCTAAAATAACTAAAACTACAGAGAAGCCAACACCCATCATCAGTCCGTCAATTGCAGATTTGTCCCAGGAGTTCTTACTAGCGAATGCTTCAGCGCGCCCTAATATTGCACAGTTAGTTACAATCAGTGGTACGAAAATCCCTAAAATTAAGTATAGATCATAAAAAAATGACTGCATTAATAGCTCAACTATCGTTACAAAAGACGAGATTAGTAAAACAAAAATCGGGATACGAACCTCCTTAGATATTTGCTTTCTAAAAATTGAAACAGTTACATTAGAACATACAAGTACAAAAGTTGTAGCAGCCCCGAGAGCTATGGCGTTAACAATGTTATTTGTGACAGCCAAAAGTGGGCACAAACCAAGAAGTGCAACTAGTGCTTGGTTATTATTCCAAAGACCGTTTCTTGTAATTTTTATGTAATCATCCATATAAGTTAATTATATCAACAACTACACAACAAATAGCATATTCAAAACCCGATTATATAAATATAAAATGTAATTATTTTTTTGTTATGTATAAACTTTATTGGCTTATACTTGTAAGAATTATTTATTATTTTATTTGTCAACGAGACAGGAGATGTGATGAGGAGAGCAATATTTTTTTCGATTGCATTCGCAATTAACGCAGTATTGAGTTTATCTGCCCAAGCAAAGTATGAAGATGTAACAGGACTCTGGAAGACTTTCGACGACTCAACCGGGGAGCAAAAATCAACTGCAGAAATTTATATTGAAGATGGAAAGTTATTTGGCAAACTTGTAAAGGTTAGAGATGAAAGTGCCGTTTGTGATGCATGTGACGAAGACGATTCTAGATATAACAAGAAAGTATTGGGTATGACGTTCATAACAGATATGAAACTTAACAATGATGGTGTTTGGGCTGACGGAGAAATATTAGACCCAGAAAATGGAAAAACTTATGACTGTGAGATTTGGCTGGATGGTGATGCTCTAAAAGTCAGAGGATATATTGGATTCTTCTTTAGAACCCAGCAATGGCTTAGGTAAAACGTTTTATTTTAAAGCTTTAAGGTCAGGTTAACTTTTTAGATGCTCAGTTTTCTTTCTGGCTTTTTTTTAGGATTTAGCCTGATCCTTGCTATTGGGGCGCAGAATGCCTATGTACTTAAGTGCGGTATAAACAAGAAATACATTTTCATTGTATGCTTAATTTGCGCACTATCAGATGCAGTTTTGATTGTGTTAGGTGTTACTGGATTTTCCATAATTACTGAATCTTATAATTGGATAATAAGTACTGTTTTAAATGCAGGTATAGTATTTTTATTGCTATATGGCGTAAGAAGTTTTTGGTTAGCCTTTAATAAACAAGATGTTTTGGGTGTTGCTCCTGAATCTAATGACTCATTACTACAAGTTGTTGTAACCTGTTTAGCCTTTACTTGGTTGAATCCACATGTCTACCTAGATACTCTAGTATTGGTGGGTTCGGTGTCTGTACAGCATGGTGAAAATTTAGTTCAGTTCACTTTAGGTGCTATATTATCTTCATTCGTATTTTTCTATTCATTGGGTTATGCCGCAAGACTATTAACTCCATTTTTTAACAAGCCATTGTCGTGGAAAATATTGGACTTTATGATTGGCATTACAATGTTCGCAATTGCATACACCTTATTATAGTTATACAAAAAAAACTCTTTATATATGCTTCTTGTAATAAACGACTATTAGAATATTTATGTATATTTATGAGGTGAATACAAGTTCTTTATTTTTTATATGTCCATTAATCGTGTCTCCAGGTAAAAAATCACCAGAAAGAATGCTTTGGGATAGGGGGTTTTCAATTAATTGTTGAATTACACGCTTAAGTGGTCTCGCGCCATATGCAGGGTCATAACCCCTATCAATAATAACCTCAAGTGCTTTGTCACTCAACTCAAGATTAAGGCCTAGGCCAATTAGACGTTTTTTAAGAATATCAATTTGTAAATTAGCAATACCCTTAATTTGTTCCTTTTTAAGGTTATTAAACACCACAATTTCATCAATACGGTTTACAAATTCAGGCCTAAAGTGATCACTAACTATTTGAATTAGTTTTTGTTGTATATTTTTTCCAGGGTTCTCTTTAATAAGGTGTGAACCCAGGTTTGAAGTCATAATAATTACGGTGTTTTTAAAATCTACGGTTCTGCCTTGCCCATCTGTTAGGCGGCCATCGTCCAACACCTGCAACAGGACATTGAATACATCATTGTGTGCCTTTTCTACTTCATCTAATAGAATAATTGAGTAAGGCCTTCTACGAACAGCTTCAGTCAAAAATCCTCCCTGCTCGTATCCTACATACCCTGGTGGAGCTCCAATCAGTCGGGCTACTGAATGTTTTTCCATAAACTCACTCATATCAACACGAACTATGGCTTGGTCTGTATCAAATAGAAAGTCTGCCAACGCCTTAGTTAATTCAGTTTTACCAACACCTGTTGGCCCCATAAACAAGAAAGAACCGTCTGGACGATTTGGGTCAGATAATCCAGCCCTGGATCTACGGACAGCGTCGGATATAACCTTAACAGCTTCATCCTGTCCAACTATGCGTTGATGAATAATGCTTTCCATTTGCAGTAATTTGTCTCTCTCGCCTTCCATCATTTTATCTATAGGTATTCCAGTCCATCGTGCAACAACTTGTGCTATCTCCTCTTCTGTCACCTTGTTTTTAAGTAGCGTCATATTGTCGCTATCAATATTTTCAGCTTGAGTTATTTTTTCCTCAAGCTCAGGAATAATTCCGTATTGCAATTCACTCATCTTTGCAAGGTCATTATTGCGATGTGCATTTTCAAGGTCCAGTTTGGCTTGCTCTAGCTCCTCCTTCAAGTATTGAGTACCTTGAACCAGCATTTTTTCCTTTTTCCATATTTCCTCTAGATCGGCATACTCTTTTTCAAGTCTACTTATAGTGTTTTTTAGTTCCTTAAGTCTCTCTTTGGATAATTTGTCTTTTTCTTTTTTAAGTGCCAAACGTTCAATCTTAAGTTGAACTAATTTGCGATCAAGCTTATCCATAGATTCAGGTTTAGAGTCAATCTCCATACGGATTTGCGATGCTGCTTCATCGATAAGGTCGATAGCCTTGTCTGGCAATTGTCTGTCTGTAATATAACGTTGGGAGTAGGTTGTGGCAGCAATGATTGCAGGGTCAGTTATTTCCACACCGTGATGTACCTCATATTTCTCCTTTAGGCCACGTAATATTGCAATTGTATCCTCCTCAGTAGGCTCTTCTACTAGAACCTTTTGGAAGCGCCTCTCCAGCGCAGAATCCTTTTCAATGTATTGACGATATTCATCCAGAGTGGTTGCACCCATACAGTGAAGATCACCCCTTGCAAGTGCAGGCTTCAGCATATTGCCTGCATCCATTGCACCATCAGTCTTACCTGCGCCGACCATAGTGTGTAGTTCATCGATAAATAAAATCACTTGACCTTGCTCTTTTTCAAGCTCTTTTAGAACCGCTTTTAGGCGCTCTTCAAATTCACCGCGATACTTTGCTCCAGCAATAAGTGAAGCCATATCAAGTGATAGAACTCTTTTCCCTTTTATGCCTTCTGGAACCTCATTATTTAAAATACGTTGAGCTAGCCCTTCAACGATAGCAGTTTTGCCCACTCCAGGCTCACCAATAAGTACTGGATTATTCTTGGTTCTACGTTGCAGCACTTGTATAGCACGACGAATTTCACTGTCACGACCAATAACCGGGTCAAGCTTTCCATCTGCCGCCATCTGTGTTAAATCTTGCGTGTATTTGTTAAGTGCGTCTCTTTGTGTTTCCGCGTTCTGGTCGTTCACTGTTTGGCCTCCTCTGAGTTTGTCTATTGCGGTGCTTAAGTCTTCAGCATTTACTCCGGAATCTGTTAATATTTTGCTTGATTTATCGTTGCTTTGTATTAGTGCTAATAAAAACAACTCAGTAGACAAATAACTGTCACCTTTTTCTGTCGCAAGTTTGCTTGTCTTGTTTAATAATAGTAATAAATTTTGTGAAATACTTATATCGTCAGGAGTTTTCATTACCTTTGCAAGTAACCTAATCTGTCTTTCAATTTGTTCTTTAAGATTTATTAAATTAACTTTAGTTTGAGCAATTAAATTAGTGACGCTACCATTGTTATTACTAAGCATTGCTTGTAAAACATGCAAAGGCTCAATTACACTGTTTTTGTGTTTTAGAGCAATCTCCTGACTCGAACTTAAATCTTGCTGAAATTGTGATGTTAATTTATCAATATTCATTAAATATTAGTTGTCTTTATATTATATTAATCACTATCTATGGGATGATTAATGCATTTCAAGGTTGTATATATAATATTATGTTAAATTTAGTACTTTTTGAACCAGAAATTCCTAACAATACTGGAGCAATAATTCGCTTATGTGCAAATATTGGTGCCAAACTACACCTAATAAAGCCGTACGGCTTTGAGATTACTGACAAGAGGCTGAGAAGGGCAGGGTTAGATTACAAAGAGATTATGCATTTAACGGAGTACGAAAACTTTGATGATTATCTATTAAAGTCGAAACCAAAAAGAATATTTGCACTGAGCTCTAAAGCTAGCAAAAACTACACTAAAGTGGAATACCATAAGGGAGACTCACTTTTGTTGGGCCCTGAGACCAGAGGACTTCCAAAACATTTGTTGGATGAATATGAAAGTATAACTCTGCCAATGCAAGAGGGCTCAAGGAGCCTAAATCTAGCCAATTGTGCCTCTATTGTGGCTTATGAAGCGTGGCGTCAGATAGGTTTTATGGGCTCAAAGGATGCTTAAGTTATTAACAACTTTGTTGTTAATATTTCCGAGCCTTGTGATTGCGAATAGTTGCGTTGTTCTGTTGTATCATAATTTTTCACAAAGCACCCCAAAGAGCACCAGCATCAATCCTGAGTTGTTTGAACAACACCTTCAGTATCTTGAAGATAATAATTTTAATGTTTTGTCATTAAGTGAGATGGTTCAAGATTTGAAAAATAATAGTATTCCTAAAAAATGCGTAAGCTTGACTGCAGACGATGCGTATGTATCTATCTATAAAAACGCTTACCCGTTATTAAAAAAATATAAAATCCCTCTTTCTGTTTTCGTTTCAACGGATTCCATAGATAAAAACTATAAAGCGATGATGAGCTGGAAAAATATGAAAGAAATGCAGGGTCAAGGTGTAGAATTTCTCAATCACTCCGTAACTCATCCATATCTAATAGATATGCCAACCGAAGAAAGAAGTTTTCAAATTATTCATGCCCAAGAAAGGCTAGAAGAGGAGCTCGGAGTCAATGAAAAAATGTTTGCCTACCCATACGGTGAAGAAGATATTGAGTTATTAGATAGTGTAGATGAATTGGGCTATGTTGGCTTTGGACAACATTCTGGCGCACTTTCTTATGGCAATGATTTGTCCAACTTACCCAGATTTCCGATGACAGACAGATTTGGTGGAATGGACTCCTTTAAGTTAAAAGTAAACACGCTGGCTATGCCGGTTATTTATAAGAGAATAAACCCCGTTGTTGATAACGGTTCCCCGTTACTCGAGCTTGAGTTTATTGAGTCAATATCAAAGTCAAAACAAAAACAATTTGCTTGCTACGTTGGTACAGGGAAAGCATCAGTTAATTGGGTTAGTGATATTGCTGTTTCTATTAAATCTAATGAGCCAATATATAGCAGGAGGTTTAGATACAATTGCACCCTCCCAAGTGATAAAAAAAATATATATTACTGGTTCAGCAAGCAGTTTATAAATAACAACAAAGGTTAAAAGCCTAACTCTATTAACTAAATAGTGTTAGTTTGTATGCATTATTAAAGTCTTTTATTGATACAGCATTCTTTCCAGAGAGCTGTACTGTGTCAATATTTATAGCGCCATTGCCAGTTGCTACATGACAAACACTTTTTTCGCATTTAATAATCTCTCCCGGCATATTTCTATGAGATATATCTACAATAGAAGCAGAAATAATACGCAACACTTTGCTGTCAAATTTATCACTTGAGGCGTGGGTTTGGGCTATCGGGTAGGGGTTAAATGCCCTTATCTTTTGACTAATTTCAGTCGCGTCATTATTCCAATCAATCCACGACTCCGACTTCGCTAACTTGTTAGCATATAAAACACCTTCAATACTCTGAGTTGTTGGTTTGGTATTGTCTAAATCTTGCAAAACTTCAATTATCGCTTGAGATCCTAAAATTGCTAGCTTATCGTGCAATATTTGTGATGTATCAGTATCACTTATAGGGCACCTTTTCTCAAACAGTAAGTCTCCAGTATCAAGACCCTCATTCATCTGCATTATTCCAATACCAGTCTCTGTATCGCCTGCCAGTATAGCTCTTTGAATTGGTGCGGCACCCCTCCATCGAGGAAGCAATGAGGCATGAATATTTAAGCACCCATATTTTGGAGAATTGAGAATTTCCTTTGGCAATATTTGGCCATAAGCACATACAACCATTACATCAGCATCAAGTTCCGAGAATAAGGACTGAGAGTTATGGTCAGCTAGAGTTTGTGGTTGATAAACATCTAGATTATGAGCGATAGCGCTTTGCTTGACAGGGCACATAGTTAAGATACGACCACGACCCTTTTGACTATCTGGTTGGCAATACACTCCAACTATATTGTGACCATGTTCTACTAGAGACTCTAGAGTGAGCCTTGCAAAATCAGGTGTTCCAGCAAAAACCACACGTAATTTTGGTGACGAATGCTCTGAACTCGCCTTTTGCTGCATTATTTCAAAGACTTCCTGGCGGCTTTAATTGCCTTCTTGACTTGTTGAGGAGATGTTGCGCCAAAATGATTACGTGAACCTACAGAACCCTCTAGAGACAGAATATCGAAGACGCCATTATCGATTCGCTCATCAAATACCTGTAATTCTTCTAGGCTAAGCTCGCTAAGGTCTTTCTGGTGTTCTATTCCATATGACACAGATTTACCAACTATCTCGTGGGCGTCTCTAAATGGGACCCCTTTGTTTACAAGGTAATCAGCCAAGTCAGTAGCAGTGGTATAGCCTTTTTTAGTTGAGTTATACATATTATCACGCTTAGTCTCAATATTTGGGATCATATCTGCAAAAACGCGGATACAAGATTTTAATGTTTCAACAGTATCAAATAATGGCTCTTTATCTTCTTGATTATCTTTGTTGTAGGCTAGAGGTTGACCCTTCATTGTTGTAAGTATAGAGACTAGGTTTCCATATACTCGACCTGTCTTTCCCCGTACAAGCTCTGGAACGTCAGGGTTTTTCTTCTGGGGCATGATTGATGAGCCGGTACAAAAACTATCAGAGAGTTCTATGAAATTAAACTGAGCACTAGACCATAGAATAAGTTCTTCAGAGAAGCGCGATAAGTGCATCATTATTATGCTAGCTAAAGAGTTGAACTCAATCACGAAGTCTCTATCACTAACTGCATCTATTGAGTTAGAGCTTATTGATTCGAAACCAAGCAAATCTGCAGTACGATTTCGGTCAATTGGATAAGTGGTTCCAGCAAGTGCAGCAGATCCTAGAGGCAAAGTATTTATACGCTTACGACACTCTATAAGTCGTTGCATATCTCGATTCAGCATTTCAAAGTATGCCATCAAGTGATGACCAAAAGTAACAGGTTGTGCTGCTTGTAAGTGAGTGAATCCAGGCATAATTGTGGAATACTCTTCATCTGCTAAATTTACAATTGATAATTGTAATCGCGTAATGTCTTTCACTAATCCATCAACATTATCTCGCAAATATAGTCGAATATCTGTAGACACTTGGTCGTTTCGTGATCGCCCAGTGTGTAATTTTTTACCTGCATCACCACAGATATCAGTTAAGCGAGACTCTACATTCATGTGGACATCCTCTAGCTCTATATTCCAGTTAAAGTTGCCAGAGTTTATTTCATCTAGGATTTGGTTCAGTCCGTTAATTATTTTTTCTTTCTCGTCGATTGCTATTATCCCTACCTCACATAGCATGGTCGCATGAGCAATAGATCCTTGAATATCATATGGAGCTAGGATTTTGTCAAAAAGTATAGAGGCGCCAAAGACTTTAACGAAGTCGTCTGTCGATTCACTAAATCGTCCGCCCCAAAGGTTGTTGGTTTTATTATTCATAATTCTGCATTTAATTGTTGTTTAAGTTTTTTAGTAGAACTTGCGATAGCTTCATCTAGATACATCCAATAGTAATCATCAACACCTGCACCAATTATTTTATCTAATGTTACCCCGTAATTGTCGACTAGAATGATTGTTGGAAAGAAATCTACTACATAACTAAAGCTAAAATCACTCTGGGATACCTTTTCATTAAAAAAATCATTAATTTCATCGCTACTGTTAGAATCAATATGACGAATAATGATTTTTTTACTGTATTCATCAAGCTTTGCCATCGGGCTAAGTACATCCTCCTTTATTTTTTTACAATATCCACAGCCGGGAACTGAAAACATTATTAAAATAGGTGTTTTGTTTTTCCATACTTTCTGGGAATCCATAAAAAAATCTTCTGCTGGAGGTAGTAATAACCCTTCTGCCATGAGGCTATTCGCTGTTACTAGAAGTATTAGGAGATATTTTTTTAACATTAGTTATATTTTAATGTAAATTAGATTTATATGAATAAAACCATAAAAATTGCGACCAGAAAAAGTCCACTAGCTTTGTGGCAAGCTAATCACGTCAAATCCAGATTAGAGTCGAAACATTCAGGCCTAAAAGTAGTCCTAGTAGAAATGACTACTAAGGGTGACCAGATATTGAATTCACCGCTATCAAAAATTGGCGGAAAGGGTTTATTTATTAAAGAGCTTGAGCAGGGCATGATGGATGGTAGGGCAGATATAGCCGTACATTCAATGAAGGATATTCCTTATGAATTGCCTAGTGGTTTTGAGATTGGCGCTATACTAAAGCGTGAAAACCCATTCGATGCATTTGTATCAAATAGATTCAGCAGTTTGGAAGACTTACCCAAAGGCTCAAGGGTAGGCACCTGTTCTATGCGTCGTTTGGTGCAAATTAAAAAGGTGAGGCCAGACTTAACAATACTGGATTTGCGTGGTAACGTTAATACGAGACTAAAAAAACTTGACGATAACGAGTATGATGCTATTATTTTAGCTTGTGCTGGTCTAATAAGACTGGGCTTTGAGGATAGAATAAAGCAACAGTTGTCCGAGAATGTTAGTCTGCCAGCAGTTGGCCAGGGCGCTGTTGGTATTGAAGTTCGCTTGAATGATGAAAAGATTAAGAAGCTCCTAGAGCCACTAATTGATCAGGAGACGTCTATAAGAGTTTCTGCAGAAAGAGCAATGAATGCCCAATTAGAGGGCAGTTGTTCTGTTGCTATTGCTGCATATTCAACTATACACAGTGACACAATTAATATTACCGGATTAGTTGGTAGTGCTGAGACTGGTGAAATACTAAGGCAACAAATATCAGGACCAATCGGTAGTGCTGAATTATTAGGAATAGAGCTTGCTGAAGGATTAATATCTAAGGGTGCAAGAGACATTTTGAAGGTGAAAATATGATTAAATTTATAGAGAAAAACGTGCTAATACTTTTGCAATGGGTTGGGCTATTTTTTTCAGTCGCACTATTCATTGTGGTTATTGCTCTAGGTTATTTCAGTTTTGAAAAAATTAACAAAACCTTTATAGATAAAATTGAAATTCCGGTAATTGAATTTGTAAAATATCAAAACTTGTACAACCTAAATGTAGTTGATCTTGAAAATGATATAACAATTAAGAAAGAAGATTTAAATGTAGAAAAAAGTGATTTTGATAATAAATTCAATGCACTTATCGCAAAAATATCTAGCACCCTAGAGAAGCTTCCTGACGACATAATTAACAAGGATGACCTTAATAATAAGGTTGAAGTTTTAGTTAAGATCAAATCAAGTCCATACAGCAAGGAGATACAGCTAGCCTACGCCTCTTCATTGGATAAACTAACAAAACAGATGACTGAATTGGATACACATGTAGATGTAGATGATTTTATTAAGTGGCATGATAAAGAGTTTGCCACTCAAGTTAACTCGCAAAAACAAAAAAATTCATTAAAAATTAATGCAATGAGGGATGACAAGGTGACTGGTTTTGTTGCTCTAGGATTGGCGAGCGTTTGTCTAGTTTTGTTTATGATGTTTGTTATGATGTTCATTATGCTTAGAATCGAAAAGAACACAAAAAATTAAGGAGTACATATGAATGCGATTGGATACAATGGTTCTGAATTTGTTCAATTTGATAAGAGCCTTGATAGCCCATCAAGTAGAGACCTTCTGGTTGAGATAAAGTCAATCTCTATGAATCCAATTGATCTTAAAGTTAAAAAAACTATCGTTAATGATATTAATAATCCTGTCGTGTTGGGGTTCGACGCGTGTGGCGTTGTTATTGAAGTTGGTAATGACGTTACACTCTTTAATGTGGGGGATGAGGTCTTTTATTCTGGTGATCTTTCCCGAGATGGGTCTAATGCAACTCACCAATTGGTTGATGAAAGGATAGTCGGAATAAAGCCTACCTCAATGACATATAGCGAGGCAGCAGCCCTTCCATTAACTAGTGTGACAGCTTGGGAGTCTTTATTTCATCGACTAAACATTACTACTCAAGATAAGGATAAAACAGTTCTATTGATTGGTGCAGCAGGTGGAGTAGGCTCAGTCGCAATACAGCTCGCTAAAAAAATAGTTGGGATAAAAGTTATAGCTACCGCTTCAAGGCCACAAAGTAAAGAGTGGTGCATAAAGATGGGAGCAGATAAGGTTATCCAGCATGACAATCTAGTTGATCAGTTCAAGGACCACGAACTTGAGTCGCCAGATTATATTTTATGTATGGGCAATCCGGATGATTACTTTGAGGAGATGGCTAATGTTATTGCACCTCAGGGCTCAATATGTCTATTAGCAAACGCATCTAGGAAGTTAGATATAAACATACTTAAACCTAAAAGTGTAACTTTGGTCTGGGAGATGATGTTCACTAGGGCCATGTTTCAAACAGCAGATATGATAAAGCAGCACGAGATATTAAATGAAGTATCATCAATGGTCGATGAAGGGAAAGTAATAGGAACTGCTACACGTACATTGAGCCCTATAAGTATTGAAAACATCAAAGAAGCTCACAGCCTAATAGAGAAGGGAGATATGATTGGTAAGTTGGTTATTGAAAATTAAATCTTTAATCGAATAAGGCCTCTGTAAATTCAGATGGTATAAAATTTCTTAGGTCGTTTAGTCCTTCGCCCACTCCAATATATCGTATAGGTAGATTTAATTCATCTGAAATTGCAAAAATAACACCACCCTTGGCAGTGCCATCCAGCTTGGTTACGCTCAGGCTTGTAAGGTTTATTGCTTTATGAAACTCTTTTGCTTGGTTAATAGCATTTTGTCCAGAACCACCATCTATGACAAGCATAGTCTCTTGTGGTAAGTTATTATTGATTTTCTTTAGAACTTTTTTAATTTTTTCTAGTTCCCTCATTAGGTTTCCCTGGGTATGCAATCGACCTGCAGTGTCAGCAATGAGTATGTCAATATTTTTTGCTTTTGCAGATTCATAAGCATCATAAATTACAGATGCTGAGTCAGCTCCAGATGACTGAGATACCACAGGGATACCGTTTCTATCACCCCAAACCTTTAGCTGCTCGACTGCTGCTGCCCTGAATGTGTCACCTGCTGCCAGCATGACTGAGCTGCCATCATTTTGAAATGATTTTGCCATCTTACCAATAGTGGTAGTTTTGCCTGCTCCATTGACACCAACCACCAATATAACGAATGTCTCTTCAGATCCAACGTCAAGTGCCGTATCCTCTACTAGTAGTTTATTTAATTCCGATTTTAAGAATGAATACAAGCCTTCAGAATCTTTCAAGGTCTTGCGAGAGGCGTTTTGGCGTACTGATTCCAAGACCTTGTCCGTAGTTTGGATACCAATGTCTGCACTAATTAATATCGTCTCTAGCTCTTCAAGTAGCTCTTCGCTGATCTCTTTCTTTCCCAATAAGAGAGATGACAGGCCATTTCCAAGGCTTTGTCTAGACTTACTAAGCTTTTCTTTTAGTGAGGTTGTTTGTTCTAGTCCAGAATTATTATCAGTTGTAGTGTTTTTCTTAAATAAATTGAACATTCTATATTGTGATTATATTTACTAAGCAAAAGACTAATTTTACTATTCTTTTTTTCCATTTAATTAATACTTCTATAATTGTATTATGATTAGTATTTTCACATCAGTCGCGCCAGTACTTGCCCTTATCATGATTGGTTACGTTGTTCGTAAGACGTTAATTCCAGATATGAATTTTTGGGACCAATCTAACAAGTTGCTTTACTGGGTATTGATGCCAACATTGCTGTTTTATCATACCTCTACCATTGACCTTGATAACGATACCTTTAGTAAATATGCTATAGTTATCTTGACTAGTTTTGGTATAGCAACTGTGTTGTCTCTGGTAGTAACAAAATTATTTAGATACGATGTAAGGGTTATAAGCTCAGTTCTACAGGGCTCTATTCGACACAACTCATTCATAGTGCTTGCTCTGGCAGGAAATTTATTCGGTACAGAGGCAATTGTTCTAGCAACTATAGGTATGGCAATTTTAATAGCAGCTTCAAACCTAGTTGTTGTAGGCATAGTTATAGGGTTGTTACGGAAAAAAGAGAAAGACGTTGATATTTTTCAAAACGTACTTAGTATTCTCATTAGTATAGTTAAGAATCCAATTTTGCTGTCAATTTTTGCAGGTTTATTATTCTCAGGCTTGCATGGCAACAACATACTGATATTACACGACACAATGCTACTATTAGGCAGTAGTGCGCTACCATTTATTTTGCTTGTTATTGGCGCCAATATGAAAATTATGCGACTTTCTAGTGAGGTTCTACCAATTGCAATAGCTGTATTAATTAAAATGATTTTCATTCCAATTGTATTGTTTTTTATTGCGAGATACTTCAATCTTACAGAGTTAGAGACTTCGGTAGTTATTCTTTTTGGTGTCGTACCAACTGCAGCTTCATCTTACTCAGTGGCTAGGCAATTGGGTGGTGACCATGACTTGATGGCTGACATCATAACTGTCCAGACCTTTTGTAAATTTATCAAATTAAATTCATAGTAATACAAATTAATAATAATTTGTTGATATGGGAGTTTTTTAAATTGCTAAGATGCAAGGCAGTAGCTTATTTGAGATATATATTAAAGACTCAGTAGTTTTTTGAAAGTCTCTAAAGAGATAATGCTCAGCACAGAAAGGACTGAACGTAACAAAGATAGCGCAAGCTTGATGCTTGCGCTATAGCGCTTCTAGTTATTATTGTTGTATATTTTTACCAATATTAACTAGGAAAGAACCGAATGGACCCATATTGCTCATAGCTTCACCCATAGGTCCTTTGAAAGATAGTCCGCCGAAAGTCATAGCGTACATTGGCCCATTATCTCCAGTACCCATGGCAGCCCAATCATCCATATCTGCTGACATTAGGTAGTCAACATCAAAGTTAGGGTTAGCTGTTTCGATGCTATCAAAAAAAGCAACCACTTTACCATTGTTATCGATATGCATTTCAGCAGCAACATTAGCATCGTCTACAGTAACTTGAAGAACCTTGAAACCTTTACCGGCATCATTTGCGGCCCAACCAGATGCAACCAATTCAGCAGGTGTTGAAGAGGCATTAAATTCAGCAGCCATCTGTTCAGCACCAGCATAAACGCCTAGTGAAATCAACGAAGCAAGTGTAATTAGAATCTTTTTCATTTTTATCTCCTTTTTGTTTTATCACAACTATTTGTATTGTGTTTGAGTGAAATACCCAGCGCTGAAATTATACATTAATTATATAATTATTTTATAATAAATTAATATTGTTATTTACTTATAGCAAAACCTTCTCTATATTGACGTTAGAGATAAAATCATCCTGCCAGTTTTCGCCTAGTTTTTGTTCTGCAATAATTTCAATTGGGTACATTGGTCCTTGCCTACAAGATGGGCAGGTTGTTAACATCTTTATCCCTTTTTTTGCCTTTGGTTTTCCTGTCAATGATGTTAAGTCTTTCTTAATTTCCGCTTCTTTTCTATACTTAACCTGTTTAGCTATGTCTGTTCGAGATACTGCAAAAGTTCCAGCTTCACCACAACACCTATCATTACTAGTGACGGTTGTTCCCATTATTTCGCTAATAACAATATCCGAGTCCTTGCTCTTTATGGGGTCGTGGCATGGTGCATGGTAAAGAAACTCTTCTGTATTGTTTTCTATCTTTACATTGTTGTCTAATAGATATTCATGGATATCTATTAGATTGGAATCTTTAAATATATCAGATAATTCGTAAGTTAACAGCTGATCGATGCATGTGCCACAAGAAGTAATCACGTGCTTAATATCAAGGTAATTTAAAGTGTTAGCTATTCGATGGAAAAGTACACGGTTTTCAGTAGAAATTTCCTTGCCTTTCTTTTCAAAGCCAGCCGAAGTCTGAGGGTAGCCGCAACATAAATAGCTAGGTGGGAGCACTATCCTGGCCCCTTGCTCATACAAAAGCGCAATTGTAGCTAGACTGATCTGGGAATAAAGCCTCTCTGAACCACAACCAGGGAAATAAAATACGCTGGGAGAGTTAGAGCTTGATTTTGTTGGGTGCCTTAGAATAGGGATAGTGCCATTGTCATTAATTTTTAATAATTCTCGTAGAGGTTTTAGGCCTGTGTCGTTTGGCAATGGCTTGTCTAAAATTGTCACCAACTCAGTACCAAATGTAGGTCTTCCGACTGTCAGGTTAGGTTTTTTCTTTAAAAAAGGTCTACTTATTCTGGACGCAATGTTTTGTATCTTATAGATATAATCAATTAGGAATTTTTTTGTGATATTGATTTGCCAAGGTTTTTTCATATTTAGATATGACATTGATACCCTAGAGGCAAGATTGCCGTGTAGTTTGTTCTGGTTGTTGAGTATGCTCTTCATTTTTATTGAAACATCACCAAAATCAATATTTACAGGGCACGGGTCTTCACAGAGATGGCATATTGTGCAGTGATCTGCGATATCGCTAAACTCATCAAAGTGATTTAGTGAAATACCACGGCGTGTCTGTTCCTCGTATAAAAAAGCCTCTGATATTAAATTAGTACCAATAATTTTATCTCTTGGAGAGTAGAGCAGGTTGGACTCAGGTATATGTGTTGTACAGACATCTTTACATTTTCCACAGCGCAGACAAGACTTAACCATATCGTTAATTGCTCCAATTTCGCTGCTCTCAAGTATTAATGCTTCTTGTTGGACAAGCCTGAGAGATGGAGTGAATGCGTTTTCTAGCCCACTACCAGGCATAAGCTTGCCTTTATTAAAGTGGCCATTGGGGTCAATTTTATTTTTATAGTCTATAAAGTCTTGTTTAAACTTGTCAGATAAGTATTGGTACTTTGTTAAGCCAATACCATGTTCACCTGAAATAACTCCACCAAGACTTTGTGCGAGATCCATGACCTCATCAACAACACTCTCAGCATAACTAAGCATAACTGTGTTATGAGAGTGAACCGGTATATTTGTATGAACATTACCATCACCTGCATGCATATGTATCGCAACGAATAAGCGCATTTCTCGGTACTCTTTATGAATTGAGTGCGCCATATTGCGAGTACTAGCGAACACATCCCCCATCAATAAATTATCTAAAGGTTTAGAAAAAGACTTTTTATAGGAAATAACCTTTTTTCTAGTCTGGATCGCCTTAAAAATAGACTTTTTCTCTAAATTATCTATATCTTTTTGCCATTCATCAAAAACACTATCTAGCAGCACAATAGCATTATCTATCTTGCTTTTAATAAGGCTTGAGTCAGGCGTAATAGTATTTAAGTATTTTCTTACCGACTCTAAAGTTTGTAATTTGTTTTCAATGGACAGTCGTATGTTAATCTTTTCTATGCCTTCACTGTATTCGGCTAATTTATCCAAAGGTATTACTACATCTTCATTTATTTTGAATGCGTTTGTATGTTTAGCTATGGCTGCAGTGTTGGAACGATCTTTCCAAAAAACCTGTCGTTTTTGGTGTAACTTTGCTACAGCGCATTCGCCATCTCTGTCGCGAGTTATTTGTATGATTTTATCTATTTGGCTGTCAAGAGAGGTTTGATTATTCGAACTTATATCAACCAAAAGGACCATCTTTGGGAGTTCAGGTCTGTTTGCTTTAGTGGTATAGTTAACAGCCTTAATATAACGTTCATCAAGGTGCTCCATTCCGATTAAATCAATGTCATGGTTTTCGTCAACACTTTCTTTTACAGCTACTATTGCCGATACTGCTTTTTCTAAGTTATAACCAAAAAATTCAAGACACAACGTGTTAATACACTCCAAGGGCTTATGAAGGATAAATTCAGCTGAAGTAATAATTCCATCGCATCCCTCTTTTTGAATTCCAGGTAGACCATCTAAGAATTTATTAGTTACATCTTTCCCTAGACCTTTTTTTCTAAACTGATCGGTCTTTATAGTCAGTATTTCAGTTTTAATGACTGATTTAGCATTTGAACGTAAATAATTAATCTCAAAGCTTACTGTTTTTTTGAGTTGTATTTTGTCCAGGTTATGTTCAATTCTTTTAACTTTTATCCAGTCACCGTCAGGCATAACCATCTTCCATGACAAAAGGTTGTCAATTGTTGTGCCCCAGCGAAGCGCCTTTTTGCCTCCCGCATTCATCGCCACATTTCCACCAATCGTGCAAGCATCTTGTGACGTAGGGTCAACAGCAAAAACCAAACTATTACTAGATGCTAGTTCACTCACGCGCTTAGTAACTACACCCGCCCCTACATTAACAGAAGTAACACCTTCATTACTTAAAATATCATCAATAAAGCTAATTTTCTCAGTATTTATTACAGCTGTTTGGGTTGATAACGGGACTACACCGCCAGTATATCCAGTCCCACCACCACGAGGAATTATTGTCAATCCTAACTTAATACATGCCTTTACAATTTTTGCAATTTCATTCTCATAGTCAGGCGTAATTACTACTGCAGGGTATTCCACCCTCCAATCAGTTGCGTCAGTAGAGTGAGAAGAACGAGACAGGGCATCAAATCTTATATTGTTTGAATTAGTAACCTTTAGTAAGGTTTTCTTTATACGTTTTTTATTTTTAACAAAGTTATCTAGATACTTCTTAAAATTTTCAACGGCTGACTCAGCATTTGTAATTAATTCGTGAACTTTCGGGTTGTCATTAGCTCTATTTTTTATTAAATCTAGACGAGAGTATAGGGCCCCAATAAGTAATTTGCATCTACCCTTGTTATTAATTAAGTCATCTTGAAGGTATGGGTTTCTATCTATTACCCACATATCTCCTAGAACTTCAAATAGCATTCTAGCACTTCTTCCTGTATTACGATTAAGCCTTAACTGATTAAGCAACTCCCAGGCATCTTTTCCCAAATATCTACAAACAATTTCTTTATCTGAGAATGAGGTGTAGTTGTATGGTATTTCTCGATACTGTTTCAAATTTATTTGAGTAATTTAGATAGTAGACTATTTTACTATAGTAGTATATATTGGGACCTTTATAAGGCAAAATAATCACATTGCAGGTTTTATTGAAAGTCAAGCCTAGTATGTATAATTTATAGATACCATTGTTCAAAATTTATTGGAGTTTTTATGTTGTGGATTAAGGCCTTTCATATTATTAGTGTTATTACATGGTTTGCTGCTTTGTTTTACTTGCCTAGACTCTTCGTTTATCATTCTATGAGCGATGACAAGGTTAGTATCGAGCGATTCAAAGTGATGGAACGGAAACTGTATGTGGGTATTATGATGCCTAGTTTTGTTCTTGCCAGTGTGCTCGGTGTTTGGATGCTATATGACTATGCTTGGACACTTCATTCTCAACAACAGTACTGGCTACATACAAAATTATTGCTGGTAGTGCTGCTAGTCATATACCATTTTTATTGTGGTCACCTAGTTAAAGTTTTCAAGTCTGATCAGAATACAAGGTCAGATACGTTTTACCGATGGTTTAATGAGTTTCCAGCATTAATTCTAGTAGCAATCATAATTCTTATAGTGGTTAAGCCGTTCTAGTGACCTAAGAAATAGTTAAATTGTTAGTTTCTAGTTAGCTTCAAGTAGCTTTGTGCAATAGACTCGTATATAGGTTGTTTAGAAATTTGCTTAGAAGACATGCTAGAAATTAATGAAATGATAATTGCTGGCAACAATAAGTTAAGCGAGTTAGTCATTTCTAGAACTAGAAAAGCGGATGTAAGTGGTGTTCTTATTACGCCACTTAGATAAGCAACCATCGCCATAATTAAAACTACTTGTGGAGTTATCTGTGAGTACATTTGTGAAATCTCAGCGCCAATACCGGCCCCAATAGAAATACTAGGCATAAATAAACCACCAGCTATTGTAGATAGGAATGAAGCCAATGTTGCTATGTACTTATAAACTATAAACTCTATCCCAAGCCTCTCTCCGGAAATAATCATTATTGTTTCTTTACTTCCGGTGCCAGCAATTTGGGTTCCTGATATGTAATTCAAAGTTGCCACAACTGACCCCATAGCTATAGCTAGTGCAATGGTTTTCTTGGCATCTCCAAACATAAATTTATTGATAATAAATAGCGCTGATTTGGCGAAAATTCCACCCAAAATACCACCAATAATAGCTATAGGTAGTAACTGCCAAATCTGTGTTAGTTCAAATGAAAGTTCAGATAAATCATTTAAATACAGACCATCAGAAAAGAAACTCTCAAAAAACAGATATATAATTCCACAAATAATAGCGATAAGAACTAGTGCCTGTTTTTTTAGATTCCTGCCAATCTCCTCGTAAGCGAAAAGAAATCCAGCAATTGGAGCGTTAAAGGTTACTATAAGACCAGCACTTCCGCCTATAGCTATAACGCTATGTATTAATAATTTACGTTTTAGTTTAATAAAGGTTGATAAATTATAAAATATTGACCCAGCTATATGTACGCTTGGACCACCAAACCCTACCGAAGCACCGCCCAGCATGGCTAATGCCACAAAAATAATTTTAACTATAGCAATCTTAAAAGAAAGAAGAATTGATCGAATTCCTTTGTTTCTTGAATCTGTCGCAGCTATTAATTGAGGAATGCCACTCCCGCCAGCGAATTTGAAATATTTTTTGTCAATATAAACTATCAAACCAAATATTAACGGGGCAGAAATAAAAGTAAAGTATGCAGTTTGAGAAGCAAAATCCTTAAAAACATCCTGCATATATGTGCTAACTTCTATAAAAAGGTAAATCGTTATTACAGCAAATATGCCTGCAATCAATATGGCTAGGTATGTTTTTGGTTCCTTGGGTAGTTGCTGTAGAATGTATCTACGCATCTAAACTTTTTTTGAGCTAAACAGTCCTGTTGAAAGGTAGCGGTCTCCTCTATCCGGCAAAATAACCACAATCGTTGCGTTATTTACATTTTTTGATAGCTCTATTGCTGCGGCTGCAGCTCCTCCAGACGATGGTCCAACGAATATTCCTTCATTGGTAGCAAGGTCACGTGACATTTGCTCTGCAACAGATAGAGATACCTCTATTATTGAGTCAACTTTAGAAGCGTCAAAAATCTTAGGTAAGTACTCAGTCGGCCATTTACGAATGCCCTGAATTTGAGAACCATCATCAGGCTGCACTCCTATAATTTCAATATCTGAATTTTTCATTTTTAAGTTACTTGAAACACCCATAATTGTTCCAGTGGTTCCCATAGCTGAAACAAAATGCGTAATATTTCCATCAGTATCATCCCAAATTTCTTCAGCAGTTGAGTTTATATGTGCGATGGGATTATCCGGATTGGCGAACTGGTTAATTTGTTTGCCTTTACCCTCATCTTCCATCTTCTGTGCCAAATCTCTAGCACCCTCCATGCCCTCATCTTCTGACACTAAAATTAGTTCAGCGCCGTAAGCCGTCATCGCGTCTTTTCGTTCTTGTGAAAGGTTTTCCGGCATTATTAGTACCATTTTGTATCCCTTAATGGCGCCAACCATAGCTAAGGCAATACCAGTATTGCCACTGGTAGACTCTATTAGTGTATCGCCAGGCTTAATTTCTCCTCTATTTTCAGACTGAGAAATCATGTTGAGTGCAGCCCGATCTTTGACAGAGCCTGCAGGATTGTTTCCCTCCATTTTTAGGAGGACGATGTTACTGTTATTGGGATTAAGTCTTTGTAATTTAACTAAAGGAGTGCCCCCAATGGTCATTTCAATGGTTTTATAATTCATACCACTCCTATAAAAAACTAAGAATTTCTTAGCTAAAAGTTACATATTGCTAAGAATTGCATCCCTCACTTCTTGCATAACAGGGTTGATATTAATCATATCAGAATCACATTGAGAAATTGCAGTATCGGGATCTTTTAAGCCATGCCCGGTCAATGTACATACAACCTTTGACCCTTCTGCTATTTTACCATTTTTTATATCTCGAATCGCTCCTGCAATTGAAGTGGCAGATGCTGGCTCACAAAAAATACCTTCTTTTTCTGTTAGTAATTTTTGCGCACTTAATATCTCTTCATCAGTACATGAGTCGAACCAACCACCAGACTCTTTCTGAGCGTTCCATGCAAGGTCCCAGCTTTGTGGGTGCCCAATCCTTATAGCGGTAGCTACAGTGTGTGGATTATCAACCATTGAGCCTTTAATGAATGGAGCCGCACCAGCCGCCTGATAACCAACCATCTTCGGGGTATTGTTTACTTTTCCGTACTCTTTGTATTCCGTATATCCCATCCAGTGGGCAGATATATTTCCGGCATTTCCAACTGGCAAGCAGTGGTAGTCTGGGGCAAATCCAAGCTGTTCTATTATCTCAAATGCTGCAGTTTTTTGGCCTTGTAATCGGTACGGGTTGATAGAGTTTACTATGGACACAGGGGCGTGCTCTGAAACCTCTTTGACTAGACGCATTCCATCATCAAAATTACCTTTTATTTGAATAATAACAGCGCCATGTATCATTGCTTGTGCTAATTTTCCTAGGGCGATCTTTCCTTCAGGTATAAGTACGAATGCTTTAATTCCAGCCCTAGCTGCGTAAGCAGCTGCAGCTGCAGATGTGTTTCCAGTAGATGCACAGATGATGGCCTTTGATCCAGACTCAACGGCCTTGGTCACTGCCATTGTCATGCCTCTATCTTTGAACGATCCTGTAGGGTTTAATCCTTCATATTTAATGTAGATGTCTACAGCTTTTTCTATCTCTCTTGGAATGTTATCAAGTCTAATTAGAGGTGTATTTCCCTCGCCAAGACTAATAATTCTTGTGCTTTCACTTACAGGCAACCTGTCTTTGTAGTTTTCTATTATTCCAGTGTATCTCATAATTATATTAATTCCTATTTAGTTAAGTGTTTCTACATGGATAATTTTAACTACCCCTTTGACAAAATCATGTTCCTTAATATTGTTAACCGCCTCAGTAATATCACTGGTCCTTGACTTGCTAGTTATAACTGCAACATGAGTATTCATGCCGTCTATTTTCTTTTGAATTACGGATTCAATTGATATGTTATGATTTTTTAGAGTAGAACTAATGCCATCCAATACATCTGACTCGTTAGATGTAACAAATCTCAAATAAAAAATACTTTCAATTGAGTTGTTGTTCTTGTTTGTAAACTCTTTTAACTCTTTCCAGCCAAGGATGTCATTATTAACTGTGCCGTTCATTATATCTAAAAGGTCTGCTATTACAGCAGATGCAGTGGCATCAGAGCCTGCACCAGCTCCATAATACAGAGTTGTTCCTACAGCGTTTCCATTCACAAGTACCGCATTCATAACCCCATCAACGTTAGCGAGTAGTGTAGTTTTTGGTATCAGGGTAGGGTGCACACGCATCTCTATTTCATCATTAATTTTTTTTGCGATTCCTAGGTGCTTTATGTAGTACCCAAGGTCACCAGCATATGACACATCCTCACCTTCGATTTCACTAATACCTATTGTAGAGACATTGTCAAATTCTAATTTGCAGCCAAAAGCCATCGAACTAAGGATGGCGAGTTTGTGCGCAGCATCAATCCCTTCGACGTCGTATGTAGGGTCAGACTCTGCATAGCCAAGATCTTGTGCTTCCTTTAATACGTCATGAAAGCTTCTTCCTTTATCGCGCATCTCAGTAAGAATAAAGTTACCTGTGCCGTTAATGATTCCAGCGACAAGCTCAATCTTGTTAGCCCCGAGGCCTTGCTCAATTGATTTTAGAATTGGGACTCCTCCAGCCACTGAAGCCTCAAATAATAGGTTGGTGTTATTCTCTTTAGCAAGATCTAGCAGTTCATTTCCGTGATTTGCGATTAAAGCTTTATTTGCAGTGATTACGTGTTTGCCGTTTCTAATAGCTGCCTCTATCAGTTTTTTAGGTAAATCAATTCCGCCAATAAGTTCCAGAATAACATCAATATTTGGATTATTTACTACCTCAAATGCGTCTTCTGTTAGTAGAATGTTTTTCGTAGAACAGATAGTTTCATCATTAATATTTTTTACAGCTGCATGAGCTATATTTATTTCTGAACCTGTACGCCTTTCAATAGTTTTTTTGTTGTTGTTTAGAACGTTTACGACACCGCCACCAACTGTGCCCAATCCAAGAATACCTATATTCATTGTATAACTAATATTGATTTAAATGCGATATTATACCAACTAGCTAAAACTTCACGTGGTGAAAAAACTCAATATCAATCTAAACTAATCATTCACGAGGCTTAGAAATGTTTGTTCAAAAATATTAAGTCCTTCCTCTAATATATCGTCCTCAATAGTTAGAGGTGTTAGGATTCTGATTACGTTACCCCTAACCCCACAAGAAAGCAGTATTAGGCCATTACTTGCGGCAACTGAAACCATGCTTTTGGTAAGCTCTGTGTTTGGTGAGTTAGGGTCTCCATTCTCGATTAGTTCGCAAGCAATCATAGCACCTGTATTCCTAACATTGCCTATGATGTTAGGGTATTGTTGTTGTATACCTTTAAGCTTGTTTGTGACTGTGTTGCCAATTTCATTTGCCCTAGATACCAAATTTTCACCTTCAATTACATCAATTGCTGCTAGTGCAGCTGCGCAAGAGATTGGTGATCCGGCATATGTACCTCCAAGACCACCCGGCAGAGGCTTGTCCATGATTTCTGCTTTACCTACAACTGCAGCCAAAGGGTATCCTCCAGCAAGTCCTTTAGCCATAGTTATTAAGTCTGGCTCAATCTGGTGCCTTTCGCATGCAAAGAATGTTCCTGTTCTTCCAAAACCAGTCTGTATTTCATCAACAATTAGCAATATTCCGTGTTTGTCGCATATATTTCTCAATTTTTTCAAAAAACCTTCTGGCGCCTCATAAAAGCCGCCCTCACCTTGGACAGGCTCAATAATGATTGCTGCAATTTTTTCTGCCTCAATACTTACTTTAAAAATATTCTCTAGGTAATTTAATGAATCTTCTGAGCTAATGCCGTGATACTCGATTGGGAATGGTGCGTGGTATATGTCGTTAGGGAAAGGGCCATACCCATTTTTATAAGGCGCAACTTTGCCTGTTAATCCTAAGCACAGGTTGGTTCTTCCGTGAAAGGCGCCATTGAAAGCAATAACTCCTGGTCTATTAGTAGCAGCTCTTGCAATTTTAATTGAATTTTCAACTGCCTCTGCTCCAGTGGTAACGAAGATAGATTTGGCGTTATTTATGGGTGATTTTTCTACAAGTTTTTCAGCTAGTTCAATTGCGTTTTTGTAAGGGGTTACCATAACACAGGTGTGGCTAAAATTATCAACCTGCTCTTTAACAGCGGCAACAACTTTTGGGTGAGAGTGGCCAGTATTCACTACCGCAATGCCAGCTCCGAAATCAATATATCTTTTTCCTTCTTCGTCCCAAAGTTCGGAATTAAGGCCTTTATTAATAAATACAGGTATAAGGTTTCCTTGCCCACGAGCAAAAACATTGTTCTTTCTTTCTTGAAGTTGTTGGTTTGTCATATTTATATCTCCAGTATTATTAATTTTTTGTTAACTCAAACCGCCCATGCAAATATATTTTAGTTCTAAAAATTCATCGATCCCGAAGTGTGACCCTTCCCTGCCTAGTCCAGACTCCTTGACCCCTCCAAACGGTGCTACCTCGTTAGAAATTATTCCTGCATTTACTCCAACAATGCCGTATTCCAGTGCCTCAGAAACACGCCACACTCTCCCAATGTCACTCGTATAGAAATAAGATGCAAGTCCAAACTCTGTATCGTTTGCCATAGACACTGCCTCCTGTTCAGTATTGAACTTAAAAATGGGAGCAAGAGGGCCAAATGTTTCTTCAGTAGCTACCCTCATAATAGTAGTTGCATTAGCTATAATTGTAGGCTCAAATAGTGTACCACCTTCCTTGTATAGCTTTCCACCAGCAACAATTTCTCCTCCATTCTTAACGGCATCATCAATATGTTGCTGAACTTTTTTTACAGCATTTTGGCTAATGAGTGGACCCTGATTAACTCCTTCTTCTAGTCCATTACCTACCTCTAGTGATTTGACAGCTTCTTTAAGTTTTTCTATAAATTTGTCATAAACTCCAGATTGGACTAGAATTCTATTTGCGCAAACACATGTTTGGCCAGCATTACGATACTTTGATACCATTACGCCTTCAATAGATGCATCTAAATCAGCGTCATCAAAAACTATAAAAGGAGCATTTCCACCCAACTCCATGGAAACTTTTTTCATAGTGTCAGCACAGTTTCTAGTAAGAATTTTGCCTACTGCAGTAGATCCTGTGAATGAAAGTTTTCTTACTATATTGCTATCAGTTAATGTTGTCCCAATGTCTTTAGCGTTTGTTCCAACAACAACATTTAATACTCCTTTTGGAATTCCAGCTTGATCGGCTAGCTCTGCAAGTGCGAGCGCACACAGAGGGGTTTCAGAGGCTGGCTTTATAACTACTGGGCAACCAGCAGCAAGTGCAGGTGCGCACTTTCTTGTGATCATGGCTATAGGAAAGTTCCATGGTGTAATAGCTGCTACAACCCCTATCGGCTGTTTAATAGCTATAATTCGGCGATCATTTGATGGGGTTGGTATTATATCGCCGTAGGTTCTTTTACCTTCTTCAGCAAACCACTCAATGAAAGATGCACCATACACAACTTCACCTCTAGCTTCAGCCAAAGGTTTTCCTTGTTCAGTAGTCATTAAAATGGCAAGGTCTTCTTGGTTTTGCATGATTAGATCAAACCATTTCTTTAAAATTACAGCTCTTTCTTTTGCAGTTCTATTGCGCCAGTCAGGCCAAGAACTGTTAGCTGCTTTGATGGCTTTGTTGGTTTCATCTACTCCCATTTCTGGCAATGTGCATATAACCTCTTGTGAGTATGGATTTATTACTTCAAAACGATCGTTCGAATTTCCTCCAATCCACTCCCCATCAATATACCCAGCTGTTCTTAATAGATCATTATTTGTTAGCATTGCTATCTTCCTTTTAGTTATTATTTATTTATAAAATTATGATTGTACATATTCTTGTTGTTTCTGGTACTTATTAATCATAGCAGCACTAACAACTCCTATAGAGACCAAGCCAATTAATATAGTAGATACAGCATTGATTTCAGGAGTAACTCCAAGCCTGACCATGGAATATATTTTCATGGGTAGGGTTGTAGCCCCAGGCCCAGATGTAAAACTGGCTATAACAAGATCGTCTAACGACAATGTAAAAGATAGTAACCATCCAGATACAACTGCAGGCATTATAATCGGCAGGGTTACAACAAAAAATGTTTTTAATGGCGTACAACCAAGGTCCAAGGCAGCCTCAGTTATGCTGTCATCGTAACTCGACATTCTTGATTGTACGACGACTGCTACGTAACACATTGAGAATGTTATATGTGCTAGAGTTACGGTAAATATTCCACGGTCTATAGTCAGTGCCACAAATGTCAGTAACAAGGATAATCCAATGATCACCTCTGGGACAACCATGGGGGCATAAATCATTCCAGAAAATAAGGTTCTACCTTTAAAGCTACCGAAGCGTGTTATCACTATACCGGCAATCGTGCCGAGAAAGGTAGCAACAGTTGAAGAGATAAATGCAACTTGAATAGTAACCCATGTAGCATCTTTTATAGATTGGTTATTGAATAGCTCTGTATACCACTTGGTTGAAAATCCAGCCCAAACAGTTACAAGTTTAGATTCATTAAAACTAAAAATTATTAGCAGAACAATAGGGATATACAAAAAACTAAACCCTAATATTAGAGCGCATAAATTAAATTTTGTGAATTTAATCATGAAATTGCTTTCTCTTGACTTTTTTGGTAATACATTATTGGCAAAATGAGCATCGCTAGCAGTATTACGGCAACTGCTGATGCTAACGGCCAATCCCTATTTGAAAAAAACTCGATCCACAAAACTTTACCAATCATTAAGGTTTCTGTGCCTCCTAGAAGATCTGGTATAACAAACTCTCCAACTGCCGGGATAAAGACCAAGAAGCATCCAGCTAAAATACCTGGAATTGATAGTGGAATTGTTATCTTCCAAAAGGTTTTAAATGGTCTGCAACCCAGATCTGCAGCCGCCTCTATTAGGCTTCCATCCATCTTTTCAATATTTGCGTATATCGGCAAAATCATGAAAGGTAAGTATGAATACACAATGCCGATATATACTGCAAGGTTTGTATTCATAATGGTAAGGGGCTGGTCTGTAATGCCAAGACTTAGTAACATTAAATTTAACAACCCTTCGGTTTTTAAAATGCCAATCCATGCATAGACCCTAATTAGAAAAGAAGTCCAGAAAGGTAAAATTACCATTAGAAGTAGTAAGCCCTTCCATCGAGTTGGAGCCTTTGTTATTGAGTAAGCGATTGCATATCCTATCACTAGAGTTATAAGAGTAGAGATAAGTGCAATCTTTAAGCTAGATAGGTATGCATTTAAATACAGAGAGTCTTCAAGAATAAAAACATAATTATAAAAACTGGCTTGAATTGTCGGCCAAAATGAGCCATCCCAGTGAAAAAATGAACTAAATGGAGGTATCGCAATTATTGGTTCAGCAAAACTAATTTTTAATACAATTAAAAATGGAAATAAAAATAAAATCAATAACCATAGATATGGCACAGCTATAACAGCGTTTCTACCATTAAAGATATATTTAGATAACATATTATTTTTCATATACAAGAGTTATTCCGTCAAGACTACAGCAGATTTCGATGACCAGTGGAGATAAACCTCATCATTCCAAGTTATACTTTTCTCAGACGTTCTTTCTCGGTTAGCTCTAATTACGCTAATCATATTTCCATTAGGTAACTTGACATGGTAAGTTGAGAAGCTACCACCATAACCTATGTCAATAATAGTGCCCTTTAAAATATTATATTTATAGTCTGGTGGCGATTTAAAAATTTCAAGCTTTTCTGGCCTAACAGCTAGCCAAATTTTAGATCCATTCTTAGCATCTATTGATTGAGATGAATAAACAATAGACTCAGAGTGCTCACACTTGAGTTTAGTGCCTATATCATCGAATCCTTTATATACACCTTCAAAAAGGTTAACGTTGCCGATAAACTCAGCAACACTTTTTGTGGCAGGGGCTTCATATAAATTATTAGGAGTAGAAACCTGGATTACGTTGCCAGAGTCCATAACCCCAATCCTACTTGACACAGTCATGGCTTCTTCTTGATCGTGTGTAACAATAATAAAGGTTATCCCTAGTTTTTCTTGAATATTCATCAGTTCAAATTGAGTTTGTTCTCTTAGACGCTTATCTAGAGCACCCAACGGCTCGTCAAGAAGTAAAAGCTTTGGACGCTTTGCTAAACTCCTAGCTAAAGCAACACGCTGACGTTGACCACCGGAAAGTTGGTTAGGTTTGCGTTTAGAAAATTCTGTCAGTTCAACCAACTCAAGCATTTCATCAACGCGTTGATTTATCTTATTGGATGGCAATTTATCTTGCTTAAGTCCAAATGCAATATTTTTTTCAACGGTCATATGAGGGAACAGTGCATAAGACTGAAACATCATGTTTATTGGCCTTAAGTGTGGTGGAATATTAGATATATCTTCTCCCTCTAGAAGAATTCTACCATTTGTTGGTTTTTCAAAACCAGCCAACATTCTAAGTAGCGTAGTCTTTCCACAGCCAGATGGACCTAATAATGAAAAAAATTCATTATTAAAAATATCAAGGGTAAGGTCGTTTATTGCAGTAAAGTTACCAAATTTTTTACTAACATTTTGAAATTGAATGTAAGGTTTGTCGCTTGATAATTTAGTAGTCTCTGATTCTATTTCATTCATCTTTGTTATATTAATAAGATACTACTCCGTGACTATTAAGCCACGGAGTAGGTATAACACATGTATTACTGACCAGTTGTAATCTTAGTCCAAGTTCTCGTTACAGTGCGCTGTGTTTTCGCATTGTAAGTTGGAGACGTATATAGTGTCTCTAACACCTCAGGGGTTGGATAAACAGAAGGATCAGACAAAAGGTCTGGTTCAAGTAGAGGTTGAGAGGCTAAGTTGCCATTTGCGTACCATACATAGTTGGTTGCAGTAGCTATTTGCTCAGGAACCATTGTCCAGTTGATAAACTTATGTGCATTGTCTGCGTGTGGAGCATCTTTAGGAATAGCTAGCTGGTCGAACCACATAAGCGCACCCTCTTGAGGTACTGTGTATGCAATTTCAACTCCATTGTTTGCTTCAGCCGCTGCATATTGAGCCATAAATACATCTCCTGACCAACCTGTAGTCAAACAGATGTCTCCATTAGCGAGAGCATCTATGTACTGAGATGAATGGAATTTTTGAATATACTGCCTAACTGGAGCCCATACTGCCTCAGCTTTTTTCAACACTTCTGGGTCTGTAGTAGCTGGATCTTCACCAATATAAGATAACGCCATTGGTATCATTTCTGTAGGTGCATTAAGTACATGGATACCGCAATCTGCAAACTTAGAAACAACATTAGGATCAAATATCATTGCAAGAGAGCCGGTAGGTGCGTTAGGCATTCTATCGTTGATCTTGCCAATGTTATATCCGATTCCTGTGGTGCCCCACATCCAGTTAACAGAGTAGTCGTTTAATGGTCCGTAACCGTCAACCCTTTTTTCAACAACATCCCACATGTTGCCTATATTATTTAATTTTGACTTGTCCAGTTTCTGAAAAACTCCAGCCTGTATTTGTCTAGCTAAGAAGCTTGCTGAAGGCACAACAACATCATAGCCTGATCCCCCTGCTAATAATTTGGCCTCTAGTATCTCGTTAGAATCGAAGGTGTCGTAAACAACTTTGATTCCTGTTGCTTCAGTAAAGTCAGAAAGAACCTTTTCATCTATGTAGTCTGACCAGTTATAAACATTAACCACATTTTCATTTGCAAACGCGCTATTGAAAGCAAAAGTCATAGTGCTTGCAATAAGTGCTACTCTAGTTATTTTTTTCATATTTATTCTCCTTTATTTTTCTTTATATCATTTACTTCTAATTAAAGCGTTAATAGAAGTCTTACTTTTGGTTAGCTCAAATTACACCTATTTATAGGCGCTTTAAATATGAGCTATACTCAAAATCTGTTATTGTTTCACCGAATCTTTTAATTTCTGTTTCTTTTATGCACTTGAAAGAATGCTGAAACTGTTTACCAAAAAAACTTTTTACTACATCCGAATTAACTGTCTTGTCTAGCGCTTCTCGCCAATCTACACTTAGTACTGATGGGTGTTGTTTGTGCGCATTGCCAACAGTTTCTTCGTCCAATTCACAATTATTCTGTATGCCATAAAGAACACTTGCTAGTATAGATGAAAAAACTAAATAAGGGTTTGAATCAGCGCCAGCTGCTCTAAACTCAAGCCTAGTCGACTCTTTTTCTGCCATTGGAATCCTTATAAGTGCTGTCCTGTTCTCATTTCCCCAGCTCAGAGTCGTTGGGGCCATTGTTGTGTCTGGTAAGAATCTACGATATGAGTTTGAATGCATAGCATAGAAAGATAGAAAGTCAGGAGTATTTTTTAAAATGCCAGCAATAGAGTTAGCAAAAATATCTATGGGCCGTTTATTTACATCGACATTAAATATATTGTTATTATCTTGATCTACAATACTTAGATGTACATGCATACCATTTCCTGCTTGATTAGAGAAAGGTTTAGCCATAAAGGTGGCGTTCATATTAAACTGCTTAGCACAATTCCTTACCAGTCTTTTAAGTAAAAAAACTTGGTCCGCCATAAGTAAGGCGTTGTCATGGTGTAGTAAATTTATTTCAAATTGGCCAGGCGCACACTCTTTTATAGCTGTTTCAGATGGAATGTTTAGCGTCTTAGCGCTACGCTCTACGAGAGTGAAAAATCCCTCAAAGTCTTGCATTTCATCTAAATCTAGGAGTTGAACATCTGTATACCTTTTATTAGTGCCAGGTTTTATCGGCATTTGTGGATGTCCATTTGGTAATAGGTTTGTATCAATTAAATTGAACTCTAACTCAGGAGCTATTACTGGCTTTAATCCTAGGTCGGTAAACTTATTCAATACATTTGCCAGTACGTGACGTGAGTCTGCAAAAATAGGTTCACCATTACTATCCTCCATGCTTACCAGGCATTGAGCGGTTTTGCGACTATTCCAATCAGTAATACCTAACGAGGTTTCGACTGGTCTACATATGGCATCTCCATCACCAGCCCTCAACAAACCAGTATTAGGAGGGTTGTCGCCCCATATATCTAGCACTAGGCTAGATATAGGCATTTTCAGACCGCCATTGAAGGCCTTTATTAAAGTTCTAGGTGATGCCCATTTTCCGCGAGGAATACCATTTATATCGATATAAATAAACTCAACCTTTTCGACTGACGGGTTTGCCTCTAGAAATTTTTTTGCAATATTCATTAGTTGATTATATTCTCATTAATAGAAATACATTCCTGTAATATTTTTTTGTGAGATAATTGTACCAGTGTTTATTTTTTGTGATCACATTTTGTAATAAATTTTTTTTGTATGTGATTATAGATATTTAATTATTATTTATAGGTAGATCTTATGTTTTCGAAAGTTCCACAAAGAAATCCCTCGGTAAGGGTTAACCAATGGGTATACAGTTCTCTGTGTCAGCTTATACTTGATGGTGAATTTGTTCCTGGAGTTAGTATTACTTTACGTGGTATAGCCGACTCATTAGAGGTTAGCCCTATGCCGGTTAGGGAGGCTGTTACAAGACTTATTTCAGAAGGAGCTCTTGATGTATCAGAGCACAACCGTATATCTGTATCAGTCATGAACCAATCTAAATTTGATGAGATCTTATATGCACGCCTACAGCTAGAGCCTAAAATTGCATCACAGTCCTTAAAGTTAATAGACAGGAAGAAAATTAAACAATTAGATGAAATAGACAAGCAGTTGGATTTATACCTAGAAACAGGAAATATAGAAGGCTACATTAAGTACAACAGATTGTTCCATTTTGGTATTTACCAAAGCGCGAACTCGCCTGTAATTTTCCCAATGATTAATAGTTTGTGGTTGCAATTTTCACCCTTCATGAGAGTAGTCGCCGGTATTGTTGGGACAAATACAATACATGACTACCATAAGGCCGCTTTAAATGCCATAATTGGTCAGAACCATAAGGCTCTTTATGATGCAATTCATAACGACATATCAGAAGGTATGGGTCTATTAAACGACTCTATTGTTAATTAATTTCCAAATAGACATTGTATTATTAGTTAAACAGATATATCATTAAATTGTGATCACAAAACATATTAATCAATAAATATTAAAGGTTCTAAGGGCCCATTATGAAAAAATCAACTATAAAAATGCAGAAACTAGATGCCAAGCATCATCTTCATCCATTCTCAAATTTTGGTGAGTTTAGTAAATCTAAGTCGGTTCATGTTATTGAAAAATCTGCTGGTGTTTATATTTACAACAGCGAGGGACAAAAAATATTAGATGCTATGTCTGGTCTTTGGTGTGTGAATATGGGTTATGGCCAACAATCTCTTATAGATGCTGCTAATAAGCAAATGCATAGTATTCCATTTTATAATTCATTTTTTGGAACAACACATCCTCCAGCAGTTGAATTATCTAAATTACTTTCTGACATATCTCCCAATCATATAAACCAAGTTTTTTTCACAAGTGGTGGTTCAGAAGCAAATGACACTATGATAAGAATGGTAAGGCATTTTTGGTCAATTCAGGATAAACCTGAAAAGCAAATTATAATTAGTAGAAAAAATGCATACCATGGGTCTACAATGGCATCCGCTAGTTTGGGTGGTATGAAAAATATGCATAAGCAGGGAGGTCTACCGATACCAGGTATTGTTCATATCAGCCAGCCTGATTTTTTTGGGGCATGTGTTGATAATGGCGGACAGATTGATTCTCTGGAGTTCGGACTAAAGATAGCAAAGGAGCTCGAATACAAAATTGATGAGCTGGGAGAAGATAAGGTAGCTGCATTCATAGCAGAGCCAATACAAGGGGCAGGAGGGGTAATAATCCCACCAGAAAGTTACTGGCCAGAGATTAATAGAATTTGCAATGAGAGAGACATTTTGCTTGTTGTTGATGAGGTTATTTGTGGTTTTGGAAGAACGGGAGAATGGTTCGGTTCTGATTACTACAAAATTAAGCCAGACCTTATGCCAATAGCGAAAGGGCTTTCTTCAGGCTACCTTCCGATTGGTGGCCTTATGGTTTCTGATAGAGTTAGCGATGTTCTATCAACATACGACGATGACTTTGAGCATGGTTTCACATATTCCGGACACCCCACATGTGCTGCAGTTGCAGTTGCTAATATTAGGTTGATGCAACAAACTAATATTGTTGATACAGTTAAAACAAACACAGCTCCATACCTAGCAAGCAAATGGAAGTCACTTTCTGAACACCCACTTGTAGGAGAATCACGTATCTTGGGGACGCTTGGGGCTTTAGAGATTGTAGAAAATAAGGAAAATTATAAACGCTTCAAAGAAGGCTCTAAAGTGACAGGAATTTGTAGAGACTATTGTTTCAAAAATGGGATAGTGATGCGAGCAGTCGGCGACAAAATGATAATATGCCCACCACTCGTTATTAATAATTCTGAAATTGATGAGTTAGTTGAAAAGGCATGGAAATGTCTAGACCAAACAGCCAAAGAAATCAGTTAAAACAGGGTATCCTTGAAGTGCAATCTTATTACCGAGCAACCCAAAATAAAGAAATAACTTTTCCTACTCTTAATAGTGAAAAGACAGCGGATATATGTGTAATAGGGGGTGGATATACTGGATTATCTACCGCTCTTTATTTGGCAAAAAAAGGGATATCTGTAATACTTTTAGAGGCCAATAATATTGCTTCTGGTGCTTCAGGAGTTAACGGAGGTCAGTCGTCTGGGGGTATGCGTAAAGACCAAATGTATCTTGAAAAAAGGCTTGGCAAAGAACAAGCTTTGGCATTATGGAAAATTGGAGAACAGGCAAAACATCACACTAAATCTTTGATTGATGAATACAACATTGAATGTGATTATAAAAAGGGCATAGCCCACCCAAATCATAAACAAAAATATTGCGAAGATGCCAAGCTCTATGTCGAGCACCTAAATAGAGTTTATAACTACACTGAAATTGAATACTTAGATAAAAATAAAATGTTTGATCTGTGTGGATCTGATGGATATTTCGGAGGATCATTTAACAAGGGTGATGCACACTTGCACCCACTAAATTATGCTCTGGGTATTGCATCTGCTGCTATATCTGAAGGTGCAATAATTTATGAAAACTCTCGCGTAATAGAATATAAGGTTGGAGATACAGGTGCTAAGGTCAGTACCAAGGACGGAACGGTTACATCTGATAGAGTTATTTTGGCTTGTAATGGTTATCTAGAGGGTTTAGAGAAACGTTTAACAGCAAAGATATTGCCTATGAATAATTACATAGTCGCTACAGAAATCCTTAGTGATGAAGTTGTCTCTCGAATCAACCCCAAGGACATTGCCTTTGCCGATTCAAGGTTCGTTATTAATTATTTTCGTTTAAGTAGCGATAATAGATTACTTTTTGGTGGTGGTGAAAATTACTCCAATAATCTGTCTAATAATATTCTTCATATAGTTACAAAGCCTATGAAGATTATTTATCCATTTCTTAGTAATTTAAATATTGACTATGCATGGGGAGGAAAGTTAGCAATTACACTTAACCGATTACCCGTATTTAGAGAGTTTGAAAATGGTAAATTGTTGTCTGCTCAGGGCTATTCAGGGCAAGGAGTTTCATTAGCAAGCTTCAGTGGAAAAATCATAGCTGATAAGATAACCAATACTAGTGATATGTTTGATACAATGTCACGAATACCAATTACCGGCTTCCCTGGAGGTAGGTTTTTGAGATCACCAAGTATGAAGATTGGAATGGCATACTATGCCCTTCTAGATAGATTGTAAAGGAACTTTAATTTAAGGAAAAGATCATGAAAGATTTAACGAAATATTTTATCAATGGTGAGTGGGTTATGCCTTCTACTCAAAATAGTCTTGTTGTTAAAAACCCAGCGAACGAAAAGCCGATAGCAACTATCAGCCTAGGAACAGGAAAAGATATCGATCTTGCTGTGCTTGCTGCTAGAAATGCTTTTGAGACATTTAGTAATACAAGTAAGGATGAGCGTTTAAAGTTACTTAATTTATTGTTAGAAGTATATATGGACAGGTACGAAGAAATGGCCCAAGCCATATCGCAGGAGATGGGCGCTCCAATTTCTTTTTCTAGAAGATCACAAACTGATTGTGGAAGAGGCCATATTAAAGCCACAATAGACGCTTTAACAAATTATGAATTCGATACCAAGCTTAAAACTGGTCATGTGTATAGGGAACCAGTAGGGGTTTGTGGGTTTATTACGCCATGGAATTGGCCTATTAATCAGATTGCTTGTAAGGTGGCACCGGCATTAGCTACCGGATGTACTATGATCTTAAAGCCTAGCGAAATTGCTCCACTATCAAGTCATTTATTTGCAGAAATGATGGACCAGGCTGGCTACAAAAATGGAGTATTTAATTTAGTAGATGGGTTAGGACCAGAGGTGGGAGCGGCCATTTCATCTCACCCAGATATTGATATGGTTTCTTTTACAGGTTCAACTTTAGCTGGTATTGCGGTCAGTAAATCTGCCGCAGAAACAGTCAAGCGAGTATGTCTTGAATTAGGAGGTAAATCACCAAATATTATTCTCGATCATGACAACTATAAGGTTGCCATTGAGAAAGGTGTTGACCATTGTTTTAGGAATACAGGACAATCTTGCAATGCGCCTACCAGAATGATAGTGCCAGAGTCGCGCTATGAAGAAGCCATTGAAATTGCAAAAGAGTATGCTCCATCGATGAAAGTTGGAGACCCAACAGACGAAACTGTGAGGATTGGACCAATAGTTAGCGGTATGCATTTTGACAGAGTTCAGAATTATATAAAAACAGGCATTGAGGAAGGGGCAAGAGTTGTGTTTGGTGGTTTAGGAAAGCCTAAAGGCCTGGAGACCGGAAACTACACTAAGCCTACTCTTTTTGTTGATGTGGAGGATGACATGGCAGTAGTTAAAGAAGAGATATTTGGCCCCGTATTATGTATACAGACCTATAAAGACATAGATAATGCTGTTGATATGGCAAACGACACTAAATATGGATTAGCTGCTTACGTTTCTGGGGAAGAAGAAATTGCTCATAATCTTGCGCACAGGTTAAAGGCTGGTATGGTCTCCGTTAACAGTATAGGTCAAGGCTATGATTGCCCCTTTGGCGGCTATAAGCAATCTGGAAATGGAAGGGAATGCGGTGAATTTGGTTTTGAAGATTTTCTTGAAGTAAAAACAATTGCTGGTTAATTAAATGCACAAGTTTGACGAAAAAGCGTCAAAAATATTGCTCAATGTGTTGTCACACACTATTGAGCGTTTCAGTTATGACCCGCCAACATTAGATTACCCAAAATCAGTTGGTTTTTTTGAAAAAAATGCACCATGTCTTATAAATGAGCTTGGAAATTCTATTGACACTGTTTTTGATCAGTTTAAAAATGTTCTAGAGCAAAGCATCATTTCTGTCGATTCCCCAAGAAACCTGTCATTCATTCCTGCAGCACCAACAAAGGCATCGATGATATTTGACTTGGTTGTTTCTGCAGGGTCACTTCGTGGAGAGTCCTGGATGGAATCTAGTGGAGCGGTATGGGCCGAAAATCAGGTTATTAGGTGGATTGCAGATTTGGTTAGTTTTCCAGAAAGTGCAGGAGGCTGCTTTATATCAGGCGGCACCAACGGCAACCTGTCGGCTCTGGTTGTAGCAAGAGAAGAGTTCCGTAAGTCAAATCCAGATAACAATCTAAAGCTTGCAATTATTTGTTCCGATCAGGCACACTCCTCTGTTAAGAGTGTTGCAAAAATAATGGACTGCGAGGTTATAGTTGTGCCTACTAACGAAAAGTATCAATTAAAAGCTAGCCTAATTAGTCATGAGATGAACTCAAATGTTAAGTACTCAAACCTTGCTGTTTTTGCAGTAGTAGCAACTGCAGGTACTACTAATTTAGGAGTTATTGATGATATTGATAGTGTTGCTTCATATACTGAAAAAAATAACTATTGGTTACATGTCGATGGAGCATACGGAGGAGCAGGCTTATTATCACCAAAAGTAAGAAATCTATACAAAGGTATAGAGAAAGCAAACTCATTCATAGTAGACCCCCATAAGTGGTTATTTGCACCAGTAGATTGTGCAGCTATTATTTATAGAGATGAATCCATGGCCGTGGAAGCGCATTCTCAAAAAGCTAGCTATTTAGATGTGCTACATGAGAACGATGAAGGGTGTAACCCATCTGACTTTGCTTTCCATTTAACTAGAAGGGCCCGTGGTTTACCTCTATGGTTTTCATTATCAATTTATGGTGTTAAAGAGTACCGTGAATCAGTTGAACACTCATTAGAGGTGGCTAATTATGCTGCTGACAAGATACGTACCTTACCTTACTTAAATCTTTTTATGGACCCAGTATTATCGATAGTTGTTTTTGAGCGCTTGAATTGGTCATGGGAAAACTATAATGCTTGGTCAAAAGAGCAGCTTAGGAATCAACTTTGTTTTGTTGTTCCTTCAGTTATTGACGAAAAGCCTGTATTACGTTTTGCTTTTTTAAATCCTGAAACATCAAATAGTATGGTGGATGAAATTTTACAAAGTTTAGGATAGCTATATTTAATGCAAGGAATATATAGCTCAAAGCACAAGTTAAGGAACTCTAAATCTGAGCTATGTGGAGGTGAGTTTGTTACTCCTTTTGAGACCCCACAGCGTGTTGAATATGTATTAAAAGAGTTCAATAATCGTAATATAGGAAAAGTTGTAAAGCCTATTGATTTTGGTATGGGTCCATTGTTAAAGGTTCACGATTCTAGGTATTTAGACTTCATACAGTCATGCCACACAGAATGGCAACAGGCAGGAAATAGTGGTGAAGCAATTGCATGGTGTTGGCCATCAAGAGATACAGGAAGTTCTTTTTCGCCAAAAGATATAAATGCAAAGTTGGGATACTATAGTTTATCTTCAGACACTTCTATTTCTTATGGAACTTGGGAGGCAGCATTGGATTCTGCAAATGTTGCATTGACAGGGACAAAACTACTTATTGACAATAATTCTTCAGCATTTTCTATGTGCAGACCACCAGGCCACCATGCAACTAGGGACATGTTCGGTGGGTACTGCTTTATCAACAATGCTGCAGTTGCTGCTCAATATTTAATTGATAGCGGTGTATCTAAAGTAGCTGTTTTAGACGTAGACTTTCATCACTGTAATGGAACACAGTCAATCTTTTACAACAGGGATGATGTTATGGTTTGCTCAGTACATGGTGACCCATATAGTGCTTTTCCATATTTTAGTGGATATGTAAACGAGACTGGTGCTGGATATGGTAAAGGTTTTAACTTTAATTATCCTTTACCACCAAATACAGGTTATTCTGTTTGGAAAAGAGCACTATGTTCTGCATTGGAAGTTATTAATAATTATGGCCCTGACAAGCTTATAGTTTCGCTTGGTTCAGATACATTTAAGGACGACCCTATTTCCTTTTTCAAGTTGGATAGTGAAGATTTTTTTGATTATGGATATGAGATTTCCAAACTTGATGTTCCTACGTTATTTGTAATGGAGGGCGGATATGCTGTTAATGATATTGGTGTTAATATGGTTAATGTTTTGCAAGGCTTTGAAACTTAGTATTCCTATATATCATGTTTAGTGTATTCTATTTTGTAAAGTTTATACATATCAAATATATCAATAATGCAAAAAATTGATTCCGAAATAATTTACAGTCTCAAAGGTATCGTAGGACCTAATAACTACATTGACGATACTAAAAAAATCGATCCATATGTGAAAGATATATGGGGCCAATATAATGGCACTACACCCTTAGTTTTAAGACCAATAAGTACAGACATGGTTTCTGAAATTGTAACTCTTTGCAATAATAATAATATTGGTATTGTCCCACAGGGAGGCAATACTGGATTGGTTGGTGGGGGTGTCCCTAGTGATTCTGGAATGGAAATATTGATTTCAATGGACAAAATGAATGCAGTGTGTGATATAGATGCAGTTAACTACACAATGACGGTTGAAGCAGGATGTATATTGTCAGAAGTTCAAGATGCTGCTTTCAGTGCAAATAGACTTTTTCCGTTAAGTCTTGGTGCCGAAGGTTCATGTCAGATTGGGGGGAACTTATCTACCAACGCCGGAGGCACGGCCGTTCTAAGATATGGAAATGCAAAAGAACTAGTACTAGGGTTAGAGGTCGTGCTTCCTAATGGCACAATATATGACGGGCTACGCAGACTTAGGAAAGACAACACTGGCTATGATTTAAAGCAGTTATTCTTGGGCTCTGAAGGCACATTAGGCATTATTACTAAAGCTGTCTTGAAGTTATTTCCATTGCCAGAAGATAAAGTTACTTCATTAGTTGCCTTATCCTCCCTAGAGGCAGCACCAAGGCTATTATCGTCTTTGCGGGAGATTACAGGGGACAACATTACAGCGTTTGAATATATGGATAGAGCCTGTTTAGATATTTTGGAGACTCATACTGACTTATCTGATCCATTTAGTGAAAAATATAGTCACTTCGCTCTTGTTGAACTGACTTCAAGTAGGGTAGATGCGAACCTATATGACTTATTAGAAAGAACCTTTAAAACCACTATAGATGATGGTAGTGTTGTTGATGCAGTTGTAGCTTCAAGTGAATCTCAAGCCACTCAACTTTGGAAAATGAGAGAGATGTTGCCAGAGGTGTACAGACTGGAGGGAGGCGGACTTACTTTTGATATATCTGTCCCAGTGTCCTCTGTTCCAGAATTCATAAACAGGTCAACAAAATTATGTAACCAGAGTTACGATAAAGGTGTTGTACTAACATTTGGACATATTGGTGATGGAAATGTCCACTTTATTTTTATGAAGCCTCGTGATGTTAATATGGATGACTTTTTGTCTGAAACAAAAAATATAAGTAATATTATGTATGATACAGCAGCTGAATTTAATGGTAGTTTTAGTGCAGAGCATGGTGTAGGCGTATATAAAAAAAATGAATTAGAAATTTATAAATCTAAAGTAGAGTTAAGCCTTATGAAAACTCTTAAAAGATCCATTGATGTTAATAATATAATGAATCCTAATAAAGTAGTTTAGTTGCATTAATCTTATCTAAATATAAGGAGTTTAGCTATGATAAGAACAGGTAAACAATACATCGAGTCAATTCAAGATGGAAGAGAGGTCTGGATAGACGGTAAAAAGGTCGATAACGTGACAGAACATCCTGCCTTCAAACCAATTATTGATATACGAGCACGAATTTATGACATGGCTCATGAAGATAAACACAAAGAAGGTTTATCCTATGTGGACGACAGTACTGGAGAGCGTAATTGTATTGGTTTTAAGCTGCCGAAAACACAAGACGATTGGCGAGCTAAAAGGGAGGCTATAAAAACAATTATGTATGATGTAGGTGCAGTAGTAACTCGAGTAGGTGATGAGACTGCAGGAGAAATGTGGTCTCTGTACGATGGTGCTGACATTCTAAATGAGGTTGACCCACGCTTTAATGTCAATATAGACAATCAAATTAAGCGAGTTTTACATACTGACACCTTCCATGTCTCTGCCAACACTGACCCAAAAGGGGACCGCTCTAAGCGCCCTCAGGATCAAGATCCGGACATGCTGCTTCATGCTGTTAAGGAGACAGATGCAGGGATAATAGTGAAAGGAGCTAAATATGAAACTGCAGCGTCTTATGCCAACCAAGCATTCGTAAAGCCAACTATTGCTAACTGGGGAGATGCAAAATTATCTGACTATGCATTGGGATTTATTTGTCCAATGAATGCTAAAGGGCTAAAACATATTTGCCGTAGTGGTTTTGCCGGGCGTGGCAGTAAAGAAGATTTTCCACTGAGTAATAGGGCAGACGAGGTGGACACTCTACTTGTTTTTGATAATGTTTTAATTCCTTGGGAGGATGTGTTGTTTTATCAACACACTAAGGCGGCAACATTTATTCGTGGTACCCTTCATAGATATAGCGCACTGGCTTTCGTTGAGCGTATTCTTCATATTGCTGATTTAATGATTGGTACTGCACTACATAATGTTCGTCAAACTGGCCTTGATGGTCAACAGGCTGTGAGAGAAAAAATTGCCACTCTTGTTTGTTATCGCGAAGGTATAAATGCTCACTTAACTGCATCCATTGCGCTTGCTGAAAAAAGCCCAGGAGGGCTTTTAATGCCTAACCAGTCGCTACTTTATACTGGTCGAGTCCATGCATGTAGTAAGCTTCACGATATGGTGCACTTGGCACGTGAGTTGTGTGGTGGTCAAATATGTGTGACACCCAATTATGCTGATTTTAATAACCCTGATACTAAACCTTGGTTAGATAAGTTTTATACCGTTAATGAGTTATGGTCATCTGACGACAGACGTAGATTGTTGGCATTTGGTCGTGATTTATTGAATTCAGACTATGCTGGCCATAAAGTTACTTTCCAGTTATTTGCTCAGTCACCACCTTTTGCTCACCTTAATGCAGTATATAATAATTTTGATTTTAATGGGCCATTGAACTTTGTAAAAAGTTGTGCAGGACTGTCCAATAAAGTAATGAGTTAGTTGTTATTATGTATTTATTAGAGATTATCAATTAATATCAGATTTATAATGGAGTGAGTATGGCGCATCAACGTATTAGAAAATTCAATACAGCATACATGTATCCAGAAAAAGGTATGGATAATGACCTTTGTATGGCTGTTAAAGCAGGTAACAGAGTTTTCCTTAGAGGTCAAACTGGGTTTGATTTAGATGGCAATATGACTGGTGTAGGAGATCCTGCTGCTCAAGCTGAGATGGCTATGCAATGTGTTCAAACTCTACTCGAAGAATCTGGCGCGAAACTTGAACATATTTGTAAAACCACTATTTATATAACTGACAGGTCTTATCGTGAAGAAGTTTACGAGGTAATAGGGCGCTGGTTAAAAGGTGTTCATGTATGCTCTACTGGTTTAATCGTGCAAGGACTGGCTTTACCAGAAATGGTCATGGAAATTGATGTTGAGGCCATCATCCCTGAAGATTAGACAAAAATACAAATAACTACTATGAAATTATTATGTTGAACAACTCACAAAAAGAATCCTACAGACAGGATGGTTTTGTTGTTGTCCCAAATACAATTAGCATTGAAAATTTAAAGGCTATGACGATTGAACTTGATAATTGGATCGAGGAAAGCAAAAGACATACTGAAAATTATGGTGAAACGTTAAATGGAAAGGCGCGCTTTGATTTAGAGGCTGGGCACTGCTCTGAAACGCCAAAACTTCGACGTGTTGCCAATCCAGTAGATATATCTAAAGCATTTAGAGACGTATTATTCAAAGGTCCAGCTATCGATGCTGTTGTTGACTTAATTGGTCCTAACGTAAAGTTCCATCACTGTAAGCTTAATATAAAGCTACCAGGTATGAAAACCAGAGTTGATTACCATCAAGACCACCCTTTTGACGTCCACACTAACGATGACCATATAACCTTGTTAGTGCTATTAGATGACATGAACGAAAATAATGGTTGCTTAAGAGTGCTTAAAGGTTCTCATTTAGGTCCACGATATAGTCACTATGAGGGAGATGAGTTTGTAGGTAAGGTTAATCGTAAGATTCAACAAAAGTGCCAACAAGAAGCTGTAAATATTGAAGGAAGAGCAGGTGATATATGCTTAATGAGCACTTGGTGTCTTCACGGAGGCACTGAGAATTCATCTAATAATCCACGCAGAATGTTAATTTGTGACCTGACTTCATCAGACAACTATCCTCTAATGGAGCCTATGGTTCCATCTGTTTATACTGGAAAAATTGTTGCTGGAAAGGTTAGCAGAAATGTTAGATTTCGTGAAGGGGTTATAGAATTGCCTAAACACTATAAATCTGATTCTTTTTTTGGAGCTCAAGGCCAAAAAGGGGTGCAGAAGGAAACAATGTAATGACTTTTTCTGTCTCTGGCTTCTGTGACCGAACTGGTAAAGTTGGTGTTGCAATTACTACCTCAAGTATCTGTGTAGCTAGTCGTTGTCCATGGGTACGTGCCGGAGTTGGTGCTGGCAGCACTCAAAACATTACTGACCCTAGCTTAGGAAATGCGATGCTTGATTATATTGCCGATGGCTTAAGTCCGATCCAAGCAATAGAAAAAATTAGGAATAAAGAGAAATTTATAGAATATAGGCAGCTAGCTGTTATTGATAATAAAGGTAGAAGTGCCAGCTTTACAGGGTCAGAAACTCTAGGAACTAATGCGGTATTCGAGGGTAAAAACTGTATAGCAGCAGGCAATCTACTTAGTAGTGATGAAGTGCCAAAGGCTATGGTTGATTACTTTGACAAGCATGCCGATTTGGATTTAGCTGAGCGCCTGATATTATCACTAAAGTCTGGCGTTGATGCTGGAGGGGAGGAGGGCCCAGTACATTCTGCAGGAATTAAGGTTGCGTATGAGAACAGTTGGCCTCTAGTTGATTTACGCATTGATTGGGCTGAAGACGGTCCTGTAGAAAAGCTGATGGAGCTTTGGAAAGCGTACGAGACTCAGATGATGGATTACAACACTCGCGCTATAGACCCTAGATCTGCACCAAGTTATGGCGTTACTGGGGACCCATAACATTATTGCTTAATAACTAACATTTTATAAGTAAACCAATAATGACAACTACAAAAGAAGCGACAGAACTATTACAAGATTTAGTTAGCTTCGATACTACCAGTTATAAGTCAAATTTAGAGTTGATTGAATACATCAAATCTTATTTGACAAATTGTGGAATTGGTTCGACATTAGTACATGACGATAGCGGCAAAAAGGCAAACTTATACGCAACAATTGGTCGTGACGATGTTGGCGGTATTATGCTATCTGGCCACACAGATGTAGTGCCAGTTAGTTCTCAGAGATGGGATACAGACCCATTTTGTTTGACCGAGTTAGGCGGTAATCTATATGGGCGTGGCAGTGCAGATATGAAAGGCTTTATAGCTTTAGCTTTAAGTCGTGTTCCAAAAATTTTGTCTCTAGAGCTCGATACACCTTTTCACCTAGCTTTCTCTTACGACGAAGAGGTAGGCTGCATTGGTGTTCAACGATTGTTAGATTTGTTGGAGAATAGAGCAATCAAACCTAGATGTTGCATTGTGGGAGAACCAACAAGCATGGAAGTTGTTGTTGGACACAAAGGAAAGTGTTCACGAAGAGTACATGTTCATGGGCATGCTTGCCATTCTGGCCAAGCTCCTTTTGGTGTTAATGCAGTAGATTATGCTGCAGAATTAATTGTATTTATAAGAAAACTAGCAAAAGAGAAAGCTAACAATGGTCCCTTCGACTATGAGTATGAAGTTCCTTATACTTCACTACACACAGGAACTGTTAGTGGGGGTACGGCACTTAATATAGTGCCAAATTACTGTGAGTTTGATTATGAAATACGTCATCTGTATGAAGAAGACCCCCAGAAACTATTAGATAAAATTGAGTCCTATGCCAGAGACTATCTCCAGGTCGATATGCGCTCTCATTACAAAGATACTGGTTTTGACTTTAAAGACATAGCAACATATCCTGGTCTATCTATTGATCCAAATTCTACTTTTGTTAATCAAGTAAAGCAGTTACTTAGTAACAAAACACACAGAAAAGTAATATTTGGTACTGAGGGAGGGCTATTTAATCAGAGGCTAGGAATTCCTACTCTTGTATGTGGGCCAGGTAGTATCGATCAAGCACACAAAGCCAATGAATATATTAGTCTTGAACAGCTACAGATGGGAGGCCATTTCTTAGATAAATTAATAGAATCACAGATAGAAGGGTGAGTGAGGTGATATCTTTTCAACAAACTGTCCTGTAAAGACAGTAATTATTTTTTACTAGATTTTATTTTCTGTTGTGCTCTTAGAACTAAGTAGTCATGTGCAATAGTAGCTGCAGCGATGGCCGTTATTTCACTGTGATCATAAGCAGGTGCTACTTCCACAACATCTGCGCCTATAAAGTTAATGCCCCCCAAGCCACGCAAGATTGATAATGCCTGAGCTGAACTTAGGCCTCCAGCTACAGGTGTTCCAGTACCTGGTGCGAATGCCGGGTCTAAACAATCAATATCAAAAGTAAGGTATGCCTTAGAGTTTCCAACAACCTCAAGAATCTTACTAGTTACAGCACTACATCCGTTATCATGCACCCAAGGAGCATCTATTATTGTTAGTCCACGGGTATTAGAATTGTGAGTCCTTATCCCAACTTGGATTGAGTGATTTGGGTCTATCAGGCCTTCTTTAAGTGCTCTTGTGAACATTGTGCCATGATCGAGCCTGCCGCCCTCGTCAGGCCAAGTATCTGTGTGAGCATCGAAGTGGACAAGTGCCATAGGACCATGCTTATCATAGTGCGCTCTAAGTAGCGGGTAAGTTACAAAGTGGTCACCACCAAATGTGAGCATTTCTGTGTCTGAATCTAGTATAGTTTTTGCGTGGTTTTGAATTGTTTCCACAGTTTTTTCTGGATGACCATAGTCCAGTAGGCAGTCTCCATAATCACTCACTGCTAGTGTTTTGAATGGATCGATTCCGTCAGGAAATGCCAGCAATTCAGCCAATTGAACCGAAGCAGCCCTGATAGCCCTAGGCCCTAGCCTAGCTCCAGGACGATAGCTAGTTGCTGCGTCAAAAGGTATTCCACTGACAGCTATATCTACACCTTCGAGGTTCTTTGTATAGCGCCTTCTCATAAAGCTTAAGGCTCCGCTGAAGGTTGTTTCAGGCTCCCTTCCGTAAAGACTTTCTTTGTTAAATGCCTGGTCAGATGAAATTTTCTCGCTCATTATTATTAATCCTTATCAGTGACACTATTATGTGATCACAAGTTAAATGTATTACCCTTATTTTATAGTAAAATTAATTAATAAATTATTAATACCATGTAGCTCTGTTACCATTGTTTCATAGGATTATAAGGACTAAAATATAATGAAAATTGGAATATTACAAACAGGGAAGGCGCCTCCTGAACTAGTAGATGAGTATGGCACATATGCGGAGATGTTTATAAGGCTCCTGCAGTGTAATTCGTGTGACTTCATATTTGAAATTTTTGAGGTATGCGATGATAAGTTTCCTGCTACATTTAATCAATGCGATGGCTGGATTGTTACCGGTTCTAAGCATGGCGCATACGAAAAAATACCATGGATTATTTCATTAAGTAAATTTATAGTTGGGATACATAATTCAAAGCTGCCATTGCTTGGTGTTTGTTTTGGTCATCAAATTATTGCTCAAGCACTTGGAGGTAGAGTTGAGAAGTCAAAAAAAGGTTGGGGCGTTGGATTTGACAGATACAAGATAGACTCTAAGGCAGAATATATGAGTAATTTGAAAGATATTGTCACTCTCAATATTATGCACCAAGACCAGGTTATCGAGCTACCTAAAGGTGCAACTAGATATGCCAGTTCAGAGCTTTGTCATAATGCAGGTTTTTATATAAAAGATCAAGTCCTAACCGTACAAGCTCACCCAGAGTTTTTAGTTGACTTCAATAAAGGGTTACTCAACCTTAGAAGTTCTACCATTATTCCAACAAAATCATCGACACCAGGACTTGAGGATCTTAATACCAATTATAACAAGGTGGATTCAGAAATGTTTGGACAAACTATTAGAAATTTTTTCTTGAAGGCGTCATAACTTATTAAGCCTAGTAGTTGCTTTTTCGGTGATATATCTACCAATTGGTATTGCTGATGTTGCAGCTGGAGAGGGCGCATTACAAACATGCATTGATCTTTTTGAATATTTGAACAAGAAGTCATGAACTAAAGTCCCATCTTTAAGTACCGCTTGAGCACGCACACCGGCAGGATAAGGCTTCAAGTCATTAAGTTGAACGCTTGGGCAATATTTTTGTACCTGCTTTAGATAAATCCTCTTACTTATAGAGTTAATTAGCTCACTCAGGCCAGACTCTATATTTGACATTGCCATTCTATAGAACCCAGCAAAACTAATCATCTCAATAAAGTCTTTTAAGTTGAAGTTGTACTTAGCGTAACCTTCCCTCTTAAATCCAAGCACTGCATTTGGTCCAACAGTTACTGCTCCATTAATCATTCTTGTTAAGTGTATCCCTAAAAAAGGCAAGTCTGGGTTAGGGATTGGGTAAATTAAGTGCTTTATAATTTTATTACTGTGTACTGGTAATTGGTAATATTCACCTCTAAAAGGAATAATTCTGAAGTCTGTTTTTATGCCAATTAGTTTTGCAATCCTATCAGTCATTAGCCCTGCGCAGTTGATCAAATACCTTGTTTTTATAGCTTCATCGTTTGCCAAAATATTTACATGATCAGGGTCCTCATCGAGGCTTGTAACTTCAGTGCTTAGCAGGTATTCACCACCGAGGGCTTCATACTGTTGGGCCATCTTTGCTGCAATGTCTGGATAGTTTACTATGGCCGTTGATTTTACTAAAATAGCGCCCATTCCTCTTATATTTGGTTCTATTGTGTTTAGTTCATTTTTATCTAAAATGGTTACATCAATTTCGTTTTCTATACACCTGTAGTATAAAGAGTTCATGCGTGATATTTCTTGTTTAGAGGTGGCAACCAATAGCTTTCCACACTGCTCAAATGGTATGGAGTGACTCTTACAATAATTAATGGTCTCAGTCAATCCTTCTTTACATAATTTAGCTTTTAGACTGCCAGGCTCGTAGTAAACTCCAGCATGGACTACGCCACTGTTGTGGCCAGATTGATGGGAAGCAAATGACTGTTCTTTTTCAAGCAAAAGAACTTTCTTAGTTGGCTCTGACTTAATAACCTCAAGTGCTGTAGAGATACCCACAATGCCACCACCTATAATCACGAAGTCATACATTTTGTTATGGCATCAATTATTTATATTAAATATAACTATAGCAGTATTGCGCTACATTTTAGTGGTCTATTGTGTTGACTTGGGATTGAATGCTGGTTATTAAATAGCACTGGAGCAAGTGCCTTTAGCATATCTTCGTATACAGATCTTTTGAAATCAATGACCCGCTCTATTGGGTCCCAGTAATCTACCCATTGCCAGTTGTCGAACTCTATATTAGAGTGCGTGTCTAATTTAATGTTTACCTCATCACACTGAAGTTTAAGCAAGAACCAAACCTGCTTTTGTCCAATGCAGGATCGATTATTTGAATTACGCACAAGGTGCTTTGGTAGCTTATACCTCAACCATTTAGGTGTTTTTGCCAATAAAGAAACTTGCTTCGATGAAAGTCCAATCTCTTCATCAAGCTCCCTGAATAATGCATCAAGATCGGTTTCTCCACTATCAATTCCTCCCTGAGGGAGTTGCCACCCATCCTGATTGCATCTTTTAGCTAGCAGTACCTGTTTTTTGTCATTAGTTAAAACAATTCCAACGTTAGCTCTGTAGCCTTCATCGTCAATCATATTTATACTATAAAACCAATACTAGTCATCCCCAGAAAAAATTCCTAACAAATGAAGAAGGCTCAAGAATAGGTTATAAATTGAGATGAAAAGAGTAACGGTCGCCATTATGTAATTAGTTTCACCACCATGTATGATGTTTGAAGTCTCAAACAAAATAAGGCCACTCATTAGCAGAATGAATGCAGCAGAAACAGCTAAAGATAGTGCCGGTATGGAGAATAGGATAGCACCTATACCCGCTAAAAACGCGACCACAATGCCTGCTGTTAGAAAACCAGACATAAAGTTAAAGTCTCTTCCAGAGGCAATAGCATAAAAAGACAGAGTTAAGAATATAATTCCTGTACCACTCATTGCCATTGCCACTAACTCAGAACCATTTGAAAAAGCAGTGGTATAGGCTCCAATGACTGGACCAAGCGTAAGACCCATAAAACCTGTCAGCGCAAATACAGCTAAAATACCGAATGCAGAGTTTCTCAGCCTTGTTACCAAGAACAATAAGCCAAAATATCCGACAAGAGTAATCAGGAGTCCAAAATGCGGCAAATTTAGCGACATAGAAAGGTACGCCATAAGGCCACTAAACAATAAGGTCGCTGATAGTAACTGGTAGGTATTTCTCAATACGCTATTTATTACAATTCTTCTCGATGAGGTAGTTACATTTGTATTCATAGTTTATTCCTTTAATTTAAAATATTAATAAGCTGTATTATAAATACATGATGAGGACAGTTCAAATTAATTATTTCCGAAAAAAATTATGAAACTAATATTGGGTTTAGGGAATACAGGGCTCTCAGTCGCCAGATTTCTATCACATATGAGTATAGATTATAGGATTGCTGATAGTCGTACTGAGCCACCTTTACTAGAACGATATAGTTTCAATTCAAGACCTATCTTAGGTGATTGGAGTAAGGATTTGTTGCAAGATGTTGATGAAGTATATATTAGTCCAGGAATTGCTAAAACAGAATCTATCTATGCCTGGTCCCTAGAGCTAGGTATACCTGTTGTTAGTGATATTGAATTATTTTCTAGGCAGGTTAAGTCTCCAGTTATTGGTATAACCGGTTCAAATGGTAAGTCAACAGTTACAAAGCTATTGGGCGAGATGATTGAAAATTCAGGGTTTAAAGTTGCCGTTGGTGGAAACCTAGGTAGGCCGGCTCTTGACTTGTTAGACGATGACGTTGATTTTTATGTTTTAGAGCTCTCAAGTTATCAGCTGGATTATACGAACACAATTAACCTGTTTGTGGGCGTAGTTCTTAATATTTCACCTGACCATCTAGATAGATACGATAATTTCGAGGCCTATATTTCTTCAAAACTGAGCATTTATAAACATTGCCAACACACAATTGTTAACAAAGATGAATTTCACACAAAGGATATTTTAGCTAACAATTACTTTAGTATGAATATCCCACAAGATCCAAAAAATTTTGGAACCGTTGTATGTCACGAGGGCCGATACCTACTACATGGCGAAGATTCATTGATAAATGCTAATGAAATAAATATTCCAGGAGAACACAATATCGCTAATGTATTGGCTGCTTTAAGTGTTGGAGAAATATTGGGATTGCCAATAAAATCAATGATCTCTGCAGTAACAAAATTTACCGGGCTTGAGCATCGACTGGAAATAGTGAATACTGTAAACAATATTGATTACTATAATGACTCTAAAGCAACTAATGTTGTCTCAGCAATAACTGCAATACGTGCACTAGTTGGTGGCTACCAAGACATAGTCCTTATAGCTGGAGGGATTGCAAAAAAAGAAGACTATTCAGAGTTATTTAACTTAATAAATGATAAAGTTGGGCACGTCGTCCTAATAGGCGTTAGTGCTGAATATATATCTGGAGGCATAAAAAGTGACAAAATTAATTTTGCCAATTCAATGAATGAGGCAGTTGAGATCGCCTCTGGTTTGATTGAAAGTGGAGTGGTATTGCTTTCACCTGCCTGCGCTAGTTTTGACATGTTTGACAATTTTGAACAGCGCGGACGTGTATTTAAAAAGTCAGTTGAAATGTTAAGATAGGCCTAACTTATTAGTTTTTTCTTTAATGTAATCAATAGATATATGGGGGTCTATTTCTTTGATAATCAGCGCGTCATTTTCAGATTTTAGCCAAGTGCACTGTCTTTTACAAAGCTGTCTTGTTGCAATAATGGCCTTTTCAATCATTGAGTTTCTATCAATTTGGCCATTTAAATATTGCCAAGCTTGTCGATACCCAACACATCTAATAGATGCAAGATTTTCATGTAATTTTGGATTCTTATATAAATTCTCAACTTCTTCTAAAAATCCATCATCAATCATTTTTAAGAACCTGTGCTCTATTCTTTCATGAAGCAAATCTCTGTCTGGCATTAAGATAATCTTGATAATGGGGTTATTAATTGTTGTTATCTTGCTTCCCTGAAGCTCAGTAATGGTTTTGCCGGTCAGATAATGTACTTCAAGAGCTCTAGTTATTCTTTGTGAGTCATTTTTGTGTATTCTTTTAGCTGCAATAGCGTCAATATCGTAAAGTTGGTTGTGTAAAGCAACAGACCCTTTTTGCTGTAATAATAGGTTAAAAGTTTCTCTTGAGTCTTTAGTAGATTCTGGTAACTGCGACAGTCCGTGCTCTAGGGCATTGAAATAGAATGAAGTTCCTCCTACAAGTAGCGGAGTTTGTTTTTTATTGAATGATTGCTCAATATGATATTTTGCATCGTTCGTAAACTCGTATGCTGAGTATGATTCGTCTGGGTTCAAAATATCTACCAAATAGTGAGGGTACTTATGAAGTATATTGGGATTAGGCTTTGCTGTCCCAATATCCATACCTTTATATATTAGGGCAGAGTCAACACTTATTAAACGGGCACTAATAAGGTTACTAATGTCGATTGCAAGGTCAGTTTTACCAGATGCAGTTGGGCCCATCAAAAAAATAACTGGTTTATCTGTTATTGAATTCATGTGGCAGTTTAGGTTGAACTTTTAGTAAATTTCGACATGAAATAGTAAGGGCTAATTCGTTTGAACTACATTATAATGCGCAGATTGAGTTTTATATATATAAACGTATGTTTACAGTAGAAAATCAAATTAGTGGAAAAGCATTCTCTGTGAGTGATGATGTGAGCATTTTGGATGCTGCTATATCTAGCGGAATAAACTTTCCTTATGGCTGTCAGAAAGGTTTTTGCGGACAATGTAAGGCAACAATTATTGAAGGTGAAGTTGGCTACGATGGCGATATTCCAAATGCTATAACAGCCCAAGAAGTTAATGATGGAATGGCATTGTTATGTCAATGTAAAGCTAAAACCGATATTAAGTTAGCCGTTTCTGAGTTAGACAGTGTAACTGACATAGCACTAAAAATGCTGCCATGCAAGGCTGAGTTTATTAATAAGCTTAATGATGATGTGGTTCAGTTGTTTTTAAAGATACCTGGTTCTGAGTCTTTGCAGTATCTGGCTGGTCAATATATTGACTTGATTCATCCTGAATTTGAGCCCAGAGCTTTTTCTATAGCAAATGCTCCGGTAAACTCTAGTACAATTGAACTGCACATTCGTATAGTCGATGATGGCAAGTTTACAAATTATATCTTTAATGAGTTAGAGGAGAAAACATTACTTAAAATTGAGGGCCCCAAGGGCAGTTTCTATTTTAGGGAGGATAGTGATATGCCAATCATTTTAGTTGCTGGTGGTACTGGTTTTGCTCCCATAAAAGCTATTGTTGAGCACATGATAACAGTTGGCATTGAAAGAGAGGTATTCATTTATTGGGGAGTGAGAGATGAACCTGATATCTATATGAGCATTCCAGAAAAATGGTCGCGTATACATAAAAATATACATTTTGTCCCAGTACTATCCGAGCCAAATATAAAATGGAATGGCAGAGTAGGGTTTGTACATGAAAGCGTGCTACAGGATTTCGAAGATTTGAGTAAATATGAGATATATGCCTGCGGACCACCAATTATGGTTGAATCTGCAGCAAATACATTTGTTAAACATGGCATGAAAAAAGATAAATTTTACTCAGATGCTTTCGAATTTGCATTTGAAATGTAGAGGTAGATATGAGCGATATGCAAGAACATTTAAGAGTTCAATTGGAAACAACATTGAGCCCCAGTCATCTTGAGGTTATCAATGAGTCACATCAGCACTCTGGACCAGATAACGAGTCACACTTTAAGTTGATTGTGGTTAGCAATTACTTTTCTGATCTTAAGTTAATTGATAGGCATCGCTTTATTAATAAATTATTTAAGGAAGAGTTAGGGCATATACATGCACTAGCAATGCATACATATACAGCAGAAGAGTGGGAATTACGCCAAAGCGCGCCAGACTCACCTAAATGTGCCGGCGGATCAAAGTCATAATTTTGTTTAGGCCGTTTTGTTATTTATTGACCTTATTGTTGTTCTCGTGTGAGACTACTACAATATCTTCAATAATAACATCAGATCAAGTTAATAATATCTACAATGTTGAGGCTGTTGAGGCTGTTGAGGCTGTTGAGGCTGTTGAGGCTGTTGAGGCTGTTGAGGCTGTTGAGGCTGTTGAGGCTGTTGAGGCTGTTGAGGCTGAGGCTGTACATTTAACTGATATATCTAATAAGTCTATCGAAATTCCTAGCTTTATTAAAGATAGCCAAGAAGAAGATAAAATAAGTTTGGTTGATGAGGTGTTAGACTCTGAACTTGTTGCCACTATCGCTGAGCCGGTAATTGAAGACAGTTTGTGGAAATATATTTCAAACAGATATTCTCTTGATGTTTACCATAATTCAAAAATAGATGAACATGTTTCTTGGTTTAGAAAAAATCCTGGCTACTTAAATAGGGTTAGCGCCAGAGCTGAGCCTTACCTATATTTGATTGTAGAGGAACTAGAAAAATCTAACGTGCCAATTGAAATTGCTTTACTGCCAATAGTAGAGTCTGCTTTTTATCCCTTCTCGTACTCGCACGGAACCGCCTCAGGGCTATGGCAGTTTATACCATCTACAGCAAAACTTTATGGCCTGCAAGATAATTGGTGGCGAGATGATAGGCGTGATGTAGTTGCTTCAACAAGAGCAGCAATAAGGTATCTGCTTAATCTGAATAAAATTTTTAAAGGGGACTGGTTATTGTCAATTGCGGCATACAACTCTGGACCAGGAAGAGTCCAAAGAGAAATTAGAAAGAATAAAGAGTTAGGGTTGAAGACAGATTTTTGGAATTTACATTTACCACCAGAAACAAGAAGCTATGTACCAAAGCTATTAGCAGTTTCAAAAATTATTAAAAACCCACAGGTAGAGTTAGTGTTATTGAATTCACAATTCGATTTGGCATTGATAGCACAGTGGTCGGATTTAAGTGTTGATGAGGTATATTCTCTGAACCCTGGTTTGAAGCGTTGGGCGACACCTAGTGAAGGTGAATACTCAATACTTTTGCCAGTTGATAAGGTAGCTTTATTTAAGCACAATATAGCAATAAACCCAAACAAAGAAAAGGTTAGTTGGCTGCGGTACAAAATTCAATCTGGAGACAGTTTGAGTGAAATTGCCTTAAAGTACAGAACAACAGTTGAGCAAATAAAAAATCTGAACGGTATAGACAGCAATATAATAATATCTGGAAAGTATTTAATTGTCCCGGTAGCCCAGAAAGAGGCTCGCTTTTACTCTTTGTCAGAAGAACAAAGAAGGAAGCAAAGAATTAAAGATAAAACAAATGTTATAAAGATAATACATACTGTAGTAGAGGGCGACAGTTTATGGGAAATAGCAAAAAAATATAGTGTCCGTATAGATAGTATCGTTAAATGGAATCAGTTGTCACATTCTATACCGTTAAGGTTGGGTAAAAAGTTATTGATTTATAAAAAACCTAAAAAAACAAATAGCAATATATTAGCAGCAACCAAGGTTGGAATAGACATTGATAGAGAAGTTGTATACACAATTAAGAAGGGCGACAATCTTTCAACTATAGCTTATAAGTTTGATGTTAGTACTAAGGAATTAAAATTGTGGAATAATATTGATAATGATAAGCCAATACAGCCAGGTCAAAAACTTAAAATAGTTGTGAATATAATCAATTCTGAGATGAAATAAATGAATATATTGCCTATTAACAAGGTTATCTTAGCTAGCTTTGCTTTTGCATTGTCTCATTGGAAAAAAGTTCTTGAGATTTCTGTAATTCCTCTTATAGTTTCTGCACCGTTTTTATTAATTTTGCCTGACCTATTGTTGTTAATGGACCAGGTAATAGTTAGTAATCAGGTGATACCTGTTAATTTGCCTGAAAATTTATTTGTTTATTTACTTTTATTTATGTATGGGTACTCTATGCTTTCAATAAATGTTTATAAGTTAGTCATTTTGGGTGAAAGTTCTGTCAATGGGTTTGTGCCATTGCTAGATGCAAAAAAACTTATAAGGTTTATAGGGCTGACATTGATTATAGGCTTTGTAACAATTTTACCGGTAATGTTGACTGGGTGGCTTTTTCTACAACTGGCAGTGTACTTTCTTATTGTTCCTCTTACTTTGAACTTTGTAGCTATATCAATAGATCGGCCTTTCAAACATAGGTGGTCTTTGTCTTTTGCTACACACCTTAATTTATTCCTACTGCAAGCCCTGTTGCCAGCTCTTGTTAGTATATTTATTGCAGTCATAGCCGATACAATTGGTATTGGTGGAACTTTAGATTGGGTAGTCAAAGTTGTTATTTATTACTGGACGTTAGTTAATTTGGCTTTGTGTTATAGACTTATTAACAATAATAATGGAATCAATAATGAAAACTTTTAATATCTTTTACACTAAATAATAAGATAATACTTTCAGTAACTCAAGCTAAAACCTTTTGGGTACCTCATATCAAAAATTGCCCTTTCAACTTTTTTACTTCTTTTTCTTAATTTGTCGTAGACTTTTTTAAATCTAACTAACCTGTTATGTTGATTTTTGTATCCAAGAATGACTTTAACGTTAGGCTCAATGATTATCTTATCAATATTAGTCTTTATAAAGGTTTTAATCTTCAGTGGATGTATCAATGCTTCGTAGCTATGGTAGTATTTGTATAGTTCGCTTATGGAGTCGTAATCTGAGTTTGATATGGCCTGAACAGAACTCTGCTTTGGGATTGAATCAGGAATGAAGAGCTCCCCTTTAGTAGATATATAGCCAATACATTCTTCCTTTATAACCATTTCTGTTCCACATTCTGCATCTTGCCAAATCATTGCAACTTTTCTTGAGTCTATCTTAATCTTAATAAAGTTCCAAAATAATCGCTTTATGCTTGCATTTTCAATCCACGGTTCCTGCTCAATAGTGTCTTTTATTTGGTGAAGATCTAATTTGTATTTGTCTGAAATGTGTGGTTGTATTATTTCTACAAGTTGTTTTTTTGAAATCGGTAAATCAGGATCTAAGTCCCACTGAATGGATACATTTAAAAACTTTGTAGGGTTTGAAACGATAATATACCAAAAAAGCAAAACAATTACTGAAATCGATAATAACACTTTGATTATCCTAACAATAACATTTTTAAGTGAAGCCTTTCTTCTGTTTTTTCTAGAAAAAATTAACATTAATTATATAAATCATATTTTGTGATTATTAGTAATTCAATTGTTCAACATTTATTGAGTATGTTGATTACTAGGTCATCAAAAGTCATTCCTGCAGCTTTCCCTGCCATCGGAACCAAGGAGTGTGATGTCATACCTGGAACGGTATTAATTTCCAGTAAAAATGGCATAGAATTTTTATCAATTATAAAATCGACCCTGCCCCAAGATTTGGCTCCCATTACGGTGAATGCTTTTAGTGCAAGTTCCTGTAAATACTTTTCATCAGTATCGCTTAAACCGGATGGACAAATGTAGTTTGTTTCGTCAGAATGGTACTTAGAATCATAATCGTAGAACTCGCTACTGGAGATAATTTTTATTGCTGGTAATGGCTCGTTATTTACAATTGATACTGTGAATTCGTCACCATTAATCCATTTCTCAATCATTGCGTTATTGTCATACTGCCACGCAACACCAAGTGCATCTTTTAGATTATCCTTGTTAATTACTTTACTAATTCCAATGCTTGAACCTTCCAGAGTAGGCTTTACCGCCCAAGGTGTAGAAAATTGTATTTGAGGTATAGAACCTTCAATATTTGCAATCACTGAGGGGGCTAACGGTAGGTTATTTTTTCTCCAAATGGATTTTGTAATTTCCTTGTTCATACACATTGATGATGATTTAGAATCTGATCCTGTATAAGGGATATGTTGTTTCTCGAGTATTTTTTGAATATAACCGTCTTCACCTCCGCGACCATGAAGAACAATAAATACTTTGTCAAAGTTTTTGTTCCAAAGTTCGCCTAAATTGTCCCCTTGCCAATCAAATTTAAAGCACTCAATTCCGCTATTTGTAAGAGATTCATATACAGCTTGACCACTACTCAAGGAAACCTCTCTTTCTGCTGAGTTTCCACCCATTAACACAGCAATCATATGATTTTTACCTCTGTCTCTAGGGTAATGCTAAATTGTTGGTAAACAGAGTCTTGGATATGTTTAATTAAATTCTCAATATCTGAAGCAGATGCGTCACCTGTATTTATTATAAAGTTAGAATGTTTATCAGATACGCAAGCTTCACCAATGCAAAAACCTTTAAGATTACACTTATCAATCATAGAAGCAGCAAAATTATCTTTTGGGTTTTTGAAAACACTGCCACAACTAGGCTTTCCGATGGGTTGTAACTTGTTGCGTTCCAGTAACAACTCTTTGATATTTTGGCTATTAATTTTTTCAGGAAATATTAATTTAGCTGATACAAAGTATTCACCAGGATGGTGGTGCTTGACGTAACGGTAACCAACATCAAAATCTTTCTTAGTTCTTTCGAGTAGCTGACCATCTTTATTTATAGTGGTTACACTTTCAACGTAATTCCAAAACTCTGATCCGAAGGCTCCAGCATTCATTGAAAGTGCACCACCAACGGTTCCAGGTATGGCACTCAAGAATTCTGCACCATTAAGTTTTTGTTTACCACAGTACCTACTAAGTTTAGAGAGTGTCAGTCCTGCATCTGCAATAACGAATATACCTTCTCTGCATAGATTGTTTAGTTGTAATACCTTAATCACTACGCCGTTAAAACCAGTATCACGTACAAGTATATTACTACCCAATCCTAGCATTAGTACTGGTAATGTGTTTTCTCTTAGAAATTCAGATAGACTTTTTATCGAGTCTGGCACAAAAAATTTTCTTGCTATCCCTCCCGATCTGAAAGAACAATGCTTTGCCATGCTTTCATTATTTATTAGCATATTTTTCAATCAATAATTCCGGGATAGTGTGAATGTCACCAGCTCCTAATGTCAATAGCATGTCACCGTCATTCACTATATTAGGAAGAACCGTAAAAATTTCTTTCGGATCCTTAATAACTATCGGAGACAATGAGGACCTTTGCCTTATCGAATTTGCCAAAGATCTTGAGTTTATGTGTGCGATGGGCTTCTCATTCGCAGAATAAATATCCAACAAAATAAGAGCATCAACCTTTGTTAAAGCATAAGAAAAGTCGTCAAAAAGGTCACGAGTACGAGTATATCTATGTGGTTGAAATATTACTACTAGCCTTTTATCAGGGTAAGTATTATTTAAGCTTTTAAACACCTCAGCTATTTCATTTGGGTGGTGCCCATAGTCATCAAAAAGAGATAGTTTGTTATTGTTTATATTAATTTTGCCGTGGTAGTCAAGCCTTCTGGCAACACCGCTGAAAGTTCCAATGGCTCTTTGAATTAATTTTGTATCAATACCAATCTCAAAACAAATACCAATAGCAGCCAAAGTGTTCAATATATTATGATTTCCTATTTGGTTTAACTTTACAGAGAAAAACTTGTCGTATTTAGTACTTTTCACTTCGAAATACATCTGCATATTTTTTTGTGAAACATTTGTTGCTTGGATATCTGCACCATCTGAGAATCCATAGGTTACTACTGGCCTATGTATAGATTTTATGACCTGTTTCACACCTTTATCGTCTATACACATTATGCAGGTGCCATAGAATGGTAGATTGGAAGCAAAGCTTATGAAGGCGTCTTTTAATTTTTTATAAACGTTTCCATAAGTTTGCATATGGTCTTGGTCAATGTTAGTTATTACACTTAGTATTGGTTGTAGATGGAGAAAAGATGCGTCACTCTCATCAGCCTCAGCAATCAAGTAGTCTCCCTCTCCTAGCATAGCATTGCTGCCACTTGAATTAAGTATTCCACCAATAATGTATGTTGGGTCAAGTCTAGCGACACTTAAGATATGTGCAATCATGCTAGTCGTTGTTGTTTTTCCATGAGTTCCAGCTATAGCAATGCCAAACCTAAACCTCATTAAATCTGCCAACATCTCAGCCCTAGGTACAATCGGAATATTTAATTTACGGGCCTTAATTATTTCTGGATTATTTTCATCGATAGCTGATGAAACGACTACCGCTTGAGAGCCTTCAACGTTAGTTGCTAGGTGTTCGTAACTAATCTTACAACCCATTCGTTCAAGTTTTGCGGTTGCCTTGTTGTTCGATATGTCAGAACCAGTTATATTATAACCTAGGTTATTTAGTACCTCTGCAATACCGCTCATACCAGAGCCGCCAATTCCAATGAAATGAATATTTTGAATTCTAGATTTGGTTATTGAATGAGGATTCTTCATTTTTTACTTACCGTTATTATTGTAAGTACTTGAATGCCATTTCCTTTACCAAATTCAGTTAATCCTTCACCTGTTGTTGCCGTAATACCTACGTCAGATGGTGAGGTTTTTGTTAGTTTTGCTATGTTAGATTTTATTTTGTCAATGTATGGTGAAATTATAGGAACCAGACACTCAATAGAAATCGCAATATGGTCTATGTTATAGTTCTTAAGGTCTTTCAATGACAACTTTAAATATTCAGCGCTATCCAAAACGCCTTGTTTGCAGAGCTTATCAGCGATACTACCTATTATATTATTACCGGTAATAGATGAAATGGAATTTGTTAAGGAATGCAGTACAACATCAGCATCGCTGTTTCCTTTCAGCCCTTGTGGATGGTCAATGATTATTCCACCTAATATTAAAGGCTTTTCGTGATTTACTTCAAATGCGTGAGAGTCTTGTCCAAGACCTATTTTTATGTTCAAGATACTACCTTATATAAAGAACAATTCTTTTATTTTAATGACTTTGGTAAGTATGTTGTACTAATTAGCGTTCCAATAATTATGAAAAAGATGACTTTAATAAAATATATTTAAATATGCCATTTAATTATGAGGCATCCTTTCCACCTTGAAAATGAAATTGTGCTCCCTTGCGAATTCCTGATGGCCAACGTGACGTGATAGTTTTAAGTTTCGTGTAGAAGCGAACACCCTCCATACCATGAATTGAGGAATTACCAAACATGGATCGCTTCCAACCACCAAAACTATGCATAGCCACAGGGACAGGGATTGGCACGTTTACACCTGCCATACCTACCTCAACATTCATTGTAAAGTGGCGCGCTGTGTCACCGTCTCTGGTAAATATTGCAGTACCATTTCCGTACTCATGTTTACTCACTAGATCTAATGCCTCTTCGTAACTATTTACACGCACAATACACAATACTGGGCCAAATATTTCATCAGTATAAATTGACATGCCTTTGGTAACGTTATCGAATATACATCCACCCACATAGAATCCTTCTTTAGGTATATCGTCTCTACCATCAAGGACCAGGTTAGCGCCTTGCTCTATTCCTTGATTAATGTAACTATTGATGTTCTCTTGACTCTGTTTTGTAATGACTGGGCCCATCTCTACGCCTTCCTCATCCCATGCACCTATCTTTAAAGATTTGACCATAGGAGTCAATTGCTCTACTATGCTGTCAGCTATTTCATCACCAACAGCAACCACTACAGAAATAGCCATACAGCGCTCTCCGGCAGAGCCATATGCAGCACCTAGTATAGCTTCACAGGCCTGATTAAGGTCTGCATCAGGCATAACTATCATATGATTTTTAGCACCACACAATGCTTGAACTCTTTTATTGTTTGAACAACCCTCCTGATAAATGTATTCCCCAACACTAGTTGAACCAACGAAACTCACAGCAGCAACTTTTGGATTATGCAATATTTCATCAACAGCCTCTTTGTCCCCAACCAGTGTATTCAATACTCCGTCTGGTAAACCAGCTTCGCTCAAAAGTTCTGTCAGCCTTAAACCGCAACTTGGATCACGTTCAGATAATTTAAGAATGAATGTGTTGCCACATGATATGGCCATTGGAAACATCCACATTGGAACCATGGCCGGAAAATTGAATGGAGTTATTCCAGCACATACCCCTATAGGCTGTCTAAGGTTATAACTGTCTATATTAGCTGAAACATCAGCAGTGTAGTCAGATTTCAAGTGAGAATTGATCGAAGTGCAGAATTCAACTACTTCTATTCCTCGTAATACCTCTCCCTGAGCATCTGCAAAAGTTTTGCCATGCTCAATCGATATTAACTTAGCCAGTTCATCAAGGTTTTTGTACAACAATTCACGATAATTAAACATAATTTGAGCGCGCTTAGATGGCGGTACTTTTTTCCACTCTAAAAAGGCTGTATCAGCTATATCAATTGCCTTTTTGACATCTTTTGCACTAGCTCCTTGCATCTTACTAACTACCTTTCCAGTTGAAGGGTTGAAAATATCAAAAACAGAGTCAGATGTGCCTGTAACTTTTGAGCCATTAATAATTTGTTGTAATTTAGTCATTAGTTTCCCTTGTTTTATGAAATATAATTTCTAATAGTAAATCGGCTAATTATAGGCAATAAAGTTGTTATTAAATAATTAATTTTCTTGAGAATTTATATAGTGATTAGCTAAGTTTAAGTCTTCAGTAGTGGTAATTTTAATATTACTATTACTGCACGGAACTATTTTAGAATGTAGGTTTAAATGCTCAATAGCGCTAGCCTCATCAGTGGCATTAATGCCATCCTTAAGTGCTCTGTCTAATGCTTCAGACAGAACTCCAAAGCGATACATTTGTGGGGTGCACGCCTTCCATAGATTGGACCTATCGATTGTCTTCTCAATATTACTGTCTGAGTTAATTTGTTTTATAGTGTCTGTTATTTTTATTCCAAGCAATCCCCCAGTATTACTATCAGAGAGTTCATCAATTAGAGCCATTATTTCGTCTTTTTGGATGCAAGGCCTGACAGCATCATGAACTAATATCCAATCATCCTTTTTAGCTATACCATCAAGTTTTTTTATTGCTGAGATTACAGAATTGATTCTCTCCTTTCCACCTATAGAGGTGGACAATATTTTTGGGTGATTGTAGAGCTTAGAGCGTTTAAATTCAGTGTCATTGATAGATATTGCTACAACGCAGCCATTTATTTTATCTATATTGAGAAGTGTTGTTAATGTCTGTTCGATTACAGTTAGACCATTATCAAGCACAATGTATTGCTTAGGGAGGCTTGAGTTCATACGCGACCCAATTCCACTAGCTGGAATAATTAAGTAGTAATCAGCAGGGGTCATGGGTTAGCTTAAAGGTAAGAATACAAAGCATTATACATTACGGGTTTTTTATTCTTTAGTGTTGTTTTCAGTACTTTTCTTAGATTTCCTAATCTGATAATAAGTCTCACCGTCCTTAACAAAACCTAATCTAAACCTTGCCTGAGATTCCAATACCTCAAGCTTTGCATCTTCTTCGGTATTTAACTCAACCAAAAGGGACTTATTTTTTAGTTTTAATGATTCGTTGCTTGCTATGATTTCATTAACGGCAATTCTTTTACTTTCAAGCGACTTTGGAAAGCCGTTTATAAAAACACTCTGCCTAATCAATGTTACTACTAGAATAAATAATACGATAGTAAACCAGTATCGATTAAATAGCTCGATAAAACTGAATTTAATAAACCTCTTTTTGCTTGTTTTTTTTCTAATATTCAATGGATTAATAAGTTTTGTATGGGTGATTTGTATAGAACTGATATTTTAGTTTTTTATTAATATTGTTTTTGAAATTTTATCTTGCAAAGATAAGTTATCTTTATTAAATAAAATATATACAAGACCAATAAATATCAAAACAGATGATGCACTAATAAATCTGATAAATGCCTGCTTATGACTTATGTTATTGCCGTTAATTTGTATTATTTGGAATCTTAAAGCTTTCATGCCTAATGTTTGCCTACCTTTAACCCAAGATAAAGAGAAATACAAATAAGTGGCAGGGATTGTTACTATATAGAAAAACATATCTCCAACATTCTCAAGTACAGGGATGAAGATTAGGCCTAACGCAAATATCAATGAGAATACCAATAATGAGTCGTAAATAATGGCCCAAATTCGACTCAACAGTGAAACATTAGATTGCATTATTTTTTCTCCAATAATAAGGCAGGATTAATTACTGTACCGTTCATGAATACGCTCCAATGCAGGTGAGGTCCAGTAGCCCTTCCTGACTGCCCTATAGCACCTATAACGTCACCTTGCTCAATTTTTTGTCCGTATTTTACTGTTATTTCACTTAAATGCATATAAGAACTAATCAGGCCTTGGCCATGGTCAATGAAAATAGAATTTCCATTGTAAAAATAATCCCCAACGAGAATTACTTTCCCAGTCGCTGTAGACTTTACTGGGTCGCCAATTTTTCCAGCAAAGTCTATACCTGTATGTGGAATTGACTCGACTCCATTGTAGAGTCTTCTTAACCCAAATGCGCTTGTAACTGTGCTATAAATAGGCAAAACAAAAAATCCGTCAGATAACTCAGTGTCAGAAAATAATTTTCTAGCCTTTTTTAAAATTTCTCTCTCCCTATCGATTCTTTCAGTTTGTGTAATATCTTGAGTTATATATTTTCTTTTTTCACCAGAAAATATAATATGTTGTTCGCCATATGTATGACTTTTGACTTTGAATATTAGAATCTTTGTAGAGCTACCATCTATTCTAATTTCTTTGTCTCCAGGGTTAGTCAAAAGAGGTATACCGACTATTGCTTGCCATTGATTTTTTTTTAATTTTTGAACGTATAGCTGTGCGGAATTGTAATAAGCTTTAGGGTTTGAGTTAGCGTCCTCAAAGTTAATGACCACCACTCCTCCAGGAAATGGATTATTAGTTACAAAAACGCTGGCAATCACTTCTCCACAAAAGAGAAAAAAAATTAAACTAATTGTTTTCAATTTTGTGAATTTTTGAATGAATTACTCCGTCTGATAATTTAGTGGTTATGTTGTCATTTATCATTATGTTTTTAGTAGATTTTAGCAATTCATTGTTTTCATTTGAGGTAATGCTATAGCCCCTAGCAAGTGTCTTCAATGGCGATAAGTGGTTAAGCCCTTTGGCATTAACTATAAGGTAATTATTGCTTGACCCTACAATAGAATAAATTGATTTCAACATCCTGTCTTCTAGATTATTTAAATTGCTCTGATTCAGAAGTGTTAGTTGCTTTATTTGTTGAGTTATTTGGCTCTTTGAGATTAGGTTTAACTCTTTTTTAAATCTAATAATTTTGCTAGGTGAGTGCTGTTTTAGTTTCTCAAAAGTATTGGCTAATTTAGCGTCATTAAGCTTTAGTATGGTTTTTAATTGGTAATTTAGGTGTGAATACAAGCCGTCAAGTCTTTGAGCTAAAAAATTAACCTGTTTACTTGGAGTAGGTATTCTTTGTAGGAGGTCATCCAGTTTTATTCTGTTAGTGTGAATTACATGGTTGACTGAGCTCTGAATCCTTATTAGAAGATGTTTACAAACATTAATCATCTCTAGCCTGTCAGGTGTTGCTAATACAGCAGCAGCGCTTGGAGTTGGCGCACGTACATCACTTACAAAATCTGCAATAGTGAAGTCTGTTTCATGACCTATTGCACTTATAATAGGTGTCTCGGCATTGAATATTGCTCTTGCTATGATTTCCTCATTAAAGGCCCATAAATCTTCTATTGATCCACCACCTCTAGCTATAATCAAAATGTCACAAAAATCTGATTTGTCGGCAATATTAATAGCTCTAGCAAGTTTTTTGGCAGAACCATCTCCCTGAACTACGCAGTCAAAAAGCAAAACTTCAGCAAAAGGATAACGCTTTCCTAGTACTTTTATTATGTCCTTTATTACGGCACCGTTGGACGAAGAAACAACCCCAATAGTGTTTACAGTTTTTGGGATTGGTTTTTTATGAATAGGGTCAAACAACCCCTCCTTACTTAGTTTGTTTTTTAACTGGTCAAAGGCTAGTTGTAGATTTCCCACGCCAACAGGTTCAATATGTTTAATAATAATTTGAAAATCGCCTCTAGCTTCATAAAGTGTTGGGTTTGCATGCACTAATACCTCCAAACCGTTATCGGGGTTGAATTTGATATTTCTTTGAGATAACCTGAAAAGGGCGCAACGTATTTGAGCATTGTCATCTTTCAATGAGAAGTACCAGTGACCAGATGAAGGTCTTGAAAGGTTTGATATTTCACCCTTAAGCCAGCACCTTGGAATATTTTCTTCAATGGACTTATTGCACAAAGATAAAAAATCAGAAACCGTATAAATTTCGTCAATATTGAACATACATTAGTTAGGCTTTAATAGAGCGAATACAGCACCACTCCCACCATCCTTTGGTGGGCATGAATTAAAAGCTAAGATATCTGGGTGCTGCTTAAGATAGTGTACTACCTGGGACTTTAAAATACTCATACCCTTATCCGAATTATATCCCTTGCCATGTATTATGTGGATGAATCTATTTCGTTGATGGTAATGAATAAATTTTGACATAGATTTACAGGCTTCTTCCAATGTCTGACCATGCAAGTCCAGGCTTGGTACATTGTCAATCCTGCCTTGTTTCATTTTTTTTAAAATTTTATTTGATACCCCATTTAGAGAGTATGACACTGCGTCAGATCCGGTTAAGTTTGCTTCTGAAATAATTCCGTAGGAATTGAATATAGGAGAACTGTGCGTGTTTTTTGGTATAAACCTATCTGCATCTTTATCGATGAAGTCTTGACCGTCAATCGCACTTCTAAATAATTTTTTATCGTTCTCGTTTGTCATTTTGTAGCACAAAAAAAGCCCTCTGTTGAGGGCTTCATTATATCAATATTAATTGAACTATATTACATAGCTTTTATCTGAGCACTGAGGCGTGATTTTTTTCTAGCTGCTTGATTTTTATGTATCAGCCCTTTACTTACAGCTTGGTCTAGAGTTTTTTGCATAGTAGCAAATCCTCCCTGTGCATCCTTTTTATTGCCATCATTGACAGCGTATGACACCTTCTTAATATATGTACGAACCTTTGCGCGTATTTGTGAGTTGTGTTTGTTACGTTTAACCGCCTGTCTTGCGCGCTTTATGGAGCCTGCTGAATTAGCCATAGTGTTTTATGTAATAAGAAATAATTAAAAGGCGTAATTATAAAGTCATAAGTCCTAAAAGTCCATAGAGTTCACTAACTTTAGTGTCTTTTTCTTGTTAAACAATAATTGCCAAGTTCTACCACCCTGAGATTTCCATAACGATACAGCCCTGATGCCGGCAAGAAGTAGAGCCCTTATATGATTTGCAGTGTGTTGATTTGTAAGATATATCTGTTTACCGGTGACCATGATTCTAGGGTTGAGGCTGCCTAAAGTAGATTTATAGAGCTGGGCAAGTCTAGCAATAGAGTTTGAGTGGCTAATTTCAAAAAAATCTTGTCCCTTTATGATTTCAATTTCATTAGATATTTTATTAAGTAGTTGCTGGTTTTTCATTAATTTTTTTTCAAGCTTAATTAATGCTAAAGAATAAAAAATAATTTTCTGCATACTCTTAGACTTATTATCGAAAGCAACTTTTAATGCGTTAAGACCAGTAGATAAGTCATCTGTAGACTTATAAACTTCTTCAATATTGGTACTATTTGTTACAATACTATTTAAGCTAGCTTCGTTATTTAAGTTATCACACTTTCCAGTTGATGCTAGCTGATCAACTAACACAGTAGTTTGTATTAAACTAGCAAGAGCAAGTGTCTGGTTACGCGTTCTGTTCATTAGTTATTGCCTCTAGTTTCAATAATTCCACCGCCAATACAAATATCAACATCATAAAATACGACTGACTGACCAGGCGTTATAGCTCTTTGTGGAAGTTCAAATAATACCTTCAATCCGTCACCAGTGATAGCCATTATTTTACATTTTTGTGATTTCTGCCTATATCTTATCTTGGCGCTACAACTCAGTGGAAGTTTTGGAATTTCTCCAACCCAATGCACGTTTGAAGCTACTAGACAATTATGATATAGAAGATTATGATCACCTTGAACTACTACCAGCTCGTTACTGTCAATATTTTTATCTGCTACAAACCAAGGCTCGTCAGAGGAACCAAAACCACCTCCAATTTCTAAACCTTTTCGCTGTCCAATTGTGTAGAAAGCTAGTCCTTTGTGATGCTTAATGAATTTACCATTTTCAGACACAATGTTGCCTTTTTGTTTAGGTAAATAAGTTTCAAGAAATTCTGAAAAATTTCTCTCCCCAATAAAACAGATTCCGGTTGAGTCTTTCTTATTTGCAGTAGCTAAAGAGTTTTCTTTGGCGATGATACGCACCTCTTCTTTGGTGATTTTACCTAAAGGGAATAAGCTTTTTGCTAGTTGATTTTGTCCTAGAAGATATAAAAAATAACTTTGATCCTTGTTATCGTCTAGCCCTACTTTTAGTTGATAAGAGCCATTTACATTGACTATCTGGGCGTAGTGCCCTGTAGCTATTTTATCTGCTCCAAGAGATAGAGCGTAATCTAAGAAAACTTTAAATTTAATTTTTTGATTGCACAGAACATCAGGATTTGGTGTGCGGCCTTTTTTATGCTCTTTTAAAAAATGTTCAAAAACGTCATCCCAGTAGTCACTAGAAAAATTAATTGTGTGTAGCTTTATTCCCAATTTATCAGCCACTTTTTGTGCATCAGAAAGGTCTTCGGCTGCACTACAATGTGCGTTAGTGTCGTCTTCCTCCCAGTTTTTCATGAACAAGCCCTCGACATCATATCCTTGATTTAATAGTAATAATGCCGATACCGAGGAGTCAACACCACCTGATAGACCTACAATAATTTTTTCACGCATTTGTAAAATATATTTAGTTTATAGTTTTAGGCTCTTTTTAAAAGTATAAGGAAACATCCAATATCAAGAATTAATTATTCAATGCCTTAGATTTAATTGATAGAAGCACACTAGCAGTGTTATCTAACAAAAGAAAAGAATTATACTCTAGGATTCAAATTTCTCATAAGCCAAGACAATTTTTTGAACCAACTTATGTCTAACCACGTCTTTAGCCTCAAAGTTGCAGAATGAAACTTGCTTTTCGTCTTTCAGCACTTTCATTGCGTGAATAAGTCCAGATTCAGTTGATTTCACAAGGTCTATTTGAGTGATATCCCCAGTTATTACCATTTTTGAACCAAAACCCATCCGTGTAAGAAACATTTTCATCTGTTCTATGGTGGTATTCTGAGCCTCGTCCAGTATTATGAACGATTCATTCAGTGTCCTTCCACGCATGAATGCCAGAGGAGCAACCTCTATAATATTTTTTTCCATTAGTTTGGTAACTTTTTCAAATCCGAGCATTTCGTAAAGGGCATCGTATATTGGTCGTAAGTAAGGGTCAACCTTTTCTGTCAAGTCTCCTGGCAAGAAGCCTAACTTTTCTCCAGCCTCAACTGCTGGTCGAACCAAAACAATACGGCGAATATCTGAATTTTCTAAAGATTCAACTGCCCTAGCCACGGCTAAATATGTCTTACCTGTGCCTGCAGGTCCAATACCAAAAGTGCAATCTCTATCAACAATTGATTCGACATATTTTTGTTGGTTTGCACTACGGATATGTATGAATTTACGTTTAGTTTTTATATTTATTGATTTTTTCGGTAAGTCATTGTGTGTCTGAGTTTTTATACTCATTTCAACATCTTCAATATTTATAGATTGTGTTTTAGAAAGAGCCTCTAAATCTTGTAGTATGGTATATGCCAACTTGTCATTATTACCCTTCATGATAAAGTCAGCACCTTTGTTACTTATTTCAATGTCTAGGCTTTTAGCTATTATTTCTATATGTTTGTCAAGTGAGCCACAAATATTGGCTAGTTGTTCCGAATTATCTA
>LWDU01039949.1_pt1 | contig 87157 bp, 81 predicted proteins | sample 727161 | NCBI WGS metagenome assembly LWDU01 (sample SAMN04566230, study PRJNA314399) | hydrothermal vent metagenome | isolation source: deep sea hydrothermal plume seawater | place: Mexico: Gulf of California, Guaymas Basin | collected 2004-07-11
TGCAGGGGGCGACTGACTCGATCCGGGTGATCGACCGGGCGATTGAAGAAGTAGCGATCCAGCGTGGGGACCTAGGAGCCTTCCAGAAGGATAATCTGGAGAGCAACCTCAACTACTTGCGTATCGCGAACGAGAACATCGTCGGCTCCGAGTCGGTGCTCCGTGATGCAGACATGGCGTCGGAAATGACCGCGTTTACCCGTAACCAGATCATGACCCAAGCTGGGACCGCGATGCTGGCGCAGGCGAACCTACTGCCGAACAGCATGCTGACTCTGCTGTCCTAAGCACCCTAGCACGGGAGCATCCGGTTTTTCCGGGTGCTCCCCACCAACCTTCGGGCGGACAGCTCAGGCTGTCCGCTACAGGGACTGCCGTTGGACCAAGAGGCATCCACGGGTGCCTCGTTGCCTTGCGGTGGGCGTGTCGAAAAGATACACCATCAGCCGGTGGACCGCATCGCCAAGGACACGCAGTTCGGCAACGTCAGCCTGCTCGATGGCAGCGCGGGCACAAACGCGGTCACCAACGGCGCGAACCTTCAGTTTATCGGCGCGTCAGAAAAATCACAGGGTTCGGGCGTCAACGGCTACGGCGTGACCATCACGCACGCCTCAGCCCGCGCCGAGCATGTTGGTGTCAAGCCGCTGAGCCCGTCGGCTATTGACGCAGGCGAGCAGATCACGATCACCGAGGGCGGCAAGACGCTCAACTTCACCACCCGTGAGGGGGAGACGGTGGAGCAAACGCTCAACCGCCTCGGAGAGGCGATCAAGGGCTCCGGACTGGCGCTGGACCTGCTGCGTCCGGACCCGACCACGATGGACGGTAAGCTGCCACAAGCGGTCCACCTGCGGCACAAGCAGTTCGGTAGCGAACACAGCTTCACCGTGGCCAGCACGACCGGCGGGGTCCTCTCTGCGAAAGGAGATATCTCGGAGATGGTTCAGAACGGAACCGATGTCGAGGGCGAGATCAACGGGGAGTCGGCCTTTGGTCACGGGCAGGTGCTCACGGGCGGCCCCTGGTGCAGAGAACGCCGAAGGCTTGCAAAACTTCGCTACTCCGGAGAGCAGGCTCCGGCAGGGGACTTTGTGGGGACGGTGACGGTCAGCCAGAACTCACGGCACTTTCAGATTGGTGCGAACGACGGGCAGATGACTTCGATCTCGTTGCGCAGTACCCATTCGTGGGACTTGGGCAAGGGCGTCTCAAACGAGTCCGGATTCCAGTCGCTCAAGGATATTGACGTTCTGCAAGTGGACAAGGCCACAGACTCGATCCGGGTGATCGACAAGGCGCTGAAGGAGATCAACTCCTTCCGGGGCCGGATGGGAGCCTTCCAAGCGAACAACTTGGAGAGCAATCTCAGCTACCTGCGCACGGCCCGCGAGAACGTGATCGGATCGGAGTCGGTGGTCCGGGACGCCGACATGGCGGGCGAGATGATGCAGTTCACGCGCAACCAGATCATGACGCAGTCGAGCATCGCCATGCTCGCACAGGCGAACCAGGCGCCGACTGCGGTGATGAATCTCATCGGATAACCCATCCTTGGGGTTAGTGGCTCCCTTGCCGGATTTTGGGCTGAGGGAGTCAAGGGTCGAAGCTCCGGAGTGCTTTTGAGGAAGCACTGCGCAGGTTTGGTTCTTTGATAGAAAAAACGGTAGTGGCTCAGTGGCCCATGGCACTCTGATGTCGTCAATTCCAAGCGTAGCAGTACGCAGACCCGAATCCAACCACTGGTGAAGTGTGCTGGATTCCCGTGTCTGCGGACGTGACAAGGACGCGGGTAGCCATCATTGAGATTTGCGCCACTACCGAAAAACAGGTTTCCATGCGCGACCGAACCCGGTTTTGTCCTGAGGTGTTGGGGGCAAGCCCGGGGGAGGTTTGCGGATGAGTGGTAGCCGGTTTCCATGCGCGACCGAACCCGGTTTTGTCCCGAGGTGTTGGGGGCAAGTCCGGGGGAGGTTTGCGAGAGTGAGATGATTTTTGGAAGCTATCCACTGGATTCTCTCTAATGGGAAATGCCACTCTGATTTGTCATGAAAAGTATAATTTTAAGATAAATTATAAACGATGAATCTCTAATAAGTAATGCAGAGGTAAACACCCTGAGATTGGAGGATTCGGACCCTGAAAAGGGACCGCGCTCTTTGACAACAGAATACGAACGTTCCCGGTGGGAGGATTCCCCCGGAACTTTTCCGGAATAGTGAGATTCCGGGCCGCAGCGACGCAAGGAGCGGGCAATGGTGCCCCAGTGTCGTTGTCAGGCTCTACGCAGGATGCGGAGGGCCTCCGAGGTCGAGACTGGACGTCTTGTTTGCTCAAAAGCAAACACAGGATGTCCTTCAACGACCCTTTTTCTCGATCAAGGAGGATGTATGTCCCTTCGTATCAACAATAACCCAACGGCGGTGAACGCTCACCGCAACCTGACGCAGAATTCCGAGGTCAGTGCCAAAAACCTTGAGCGTCTCTCATCCGGACTCAAGGTCAACCGTGGAGCCGACGGCCCAGCGGGCCTCCAGGTTTCAGAACGCCTGCGGGCACAAACTGCAGGCCTCGATCAGGCGATTGAGAACTCGCGGTCCACGCTGCGAACGAAGCGGTCAACGACCCCTTCATGCTGCAAGCGGACCAGCAGGAAGTGAACCACATCCTGGAGACGGTGGACCGCATCGCCAAGGACACGCAATTCGGCAGCATCAATCTGCTCGATGGCAGCACAGGTACGAATGGCGTGATCAACGGAACGGGCCTCGAGTTCATCGGTGCGACCGAGAAGTCGCAAAGCTCGGGTGTCAATGGCTACGAGGTGAACATCACGCACGCCTCAACCCGCGCCGAGCATGTCGGTGCCAAGCCGTTGAGCCAGTCGGTCATTGACGCCGGCGAGCAGATCACGCTCACCAAGGGCGGCAAGACGGCCAACTTCACCACCCGTGAGGGAGAGACGGTGGAGCAGACATTGAACCGCCTCGGAGAGGCGAGCAAGGCCGTCTCGAACGAGTCCGGATTCAACTCGCTCAAGGACGTCAACGTCCTGCAGGCCGACAAGGCCACGGACTCGATCCGGGTGATCGACAAGGCGCTGGAGGAGGTTAACTCTTTCCGGGGTCAGATGGGGGCCTTCCAGGCGAACAGTCTGGAGAGCAACCTCAACTACTTGCGTATTGCCCGCGAGAACGTGATCGGATCGGAGTCGGTGATCCGGGACGCGGACATGGCAGATGAGATGATGCAGAACACCCGCAATCAGATCATGTTGCAATCCAGCACCGCGATGCTGGTGCAAGCGAATCAGAACCCGCAGCGGGTGCTGCAACTGCTCGGCTAAAGAACAGTCGCATGAACGCACCCCCCACGCTTTTTAACCGGAGCGTGGGGGACTATGCATATCCCTTGGCATTGGGAACACAGGGTTTATGTGCTTCCACTGATGAGGGTTGTGGTGAGTTTCACCGACCCCATAAGCTCTTTGAAAACAGAATAACGAACAGCCCCTAGAGGCTGTTCACACCTTCCTTCCTCCCTTCATGACCCTCGTGTCTGCTTCGGGAGACACGGGGGAGTACCAAGAGGGGAAGAAGATTAGGCAGGTTTCTGACTCAAGGTGTCGGAAAATTTGTCTGGAAAATAAACTTTTTAAGACAAATGTTTCCGGCGTAACCTCAACCAGAGGTCTAGCCCCTCCACCCGACACGCCCACAAAGCGACGGGGGAGCAGGTCTAGACCCGCAGGGCTGGGAACCTGCCAGACCTTAACCTGTCGTGGACAACACCAAGGCAGGATGCTGCGCACTCTTGAGTTGCTGGAGTAGCGAGAGAGTGTTAACCGTTTGCCCCGTGTGAATTTACAGAGAACATGGAGGTTTTCTGAGCACGAGGCGAGGGATGCTCGCAGGGAGCGGGCACAACTACAGTGGCTGGTGTGGGATCACCAGACGCTGAAACTAACACGTGCGGGAATCGCACATTTTTCATAGAAGGAAAATATCATGTCTACTCGAATCAACACCAACGTGGCGTCACTGAACGCCCATCGTCAGGTTCTCGGGAACCACAAATTGATGAGCAAGTCGCTGGAGCGGCTTGGCTCTGGTCTCAAGATCAACCGTGGGGTTGACGCCCCGGCACAGTTGCAGATTTCCGAGCAGTTGCGGGCGCAGTCCGCAGGTCTGCGTCAGGCGATCGACAACACCGAGATGGGGGTTTCGCTGATGCAGACCGCTGAGGCGGCCCTCGACGAAGTGTCCCGGACGTTGGTCAATGCCCGCCAGATTGCGGTGCACGCCGCCAACGAGGCCACCAACGATCCGTTCATGCTGCAAGCCGACCAGCAGGAACTGGACAATATCATCGCCAACGTTAACCGCGTTGCCACCAGTACCCAGTACGGGAAGAACTACCTGCTGGACGGTAGCAAGGCGGGCAACGGAGTGATCAACGGCACGAACCTCGAGTTCCTGCAGGGCGGGGCGAATGCCCAGACCTCGGGAGCGAACGGTTACGAGATCAAGATCACCACTGCTGCAACACGCACTGAGCAGGTGGGCGGGAAGCCACTGACACAGGCGCTCATTGACGCAGGCGAGCAGATCACGATCACCGAGGGAGGCCGCACGCTCAACTTCAAAACCGAGGCAGGGCGTACGGTGGAGCAGACCCTCAACGATTTTGAGTCTGCGATCAGGGATGCGGGACTCAAGCTCGACCTGCTCCGTCCGGATCCGGAGACGACACCCAACAATGATCCGCAAGCGATCCACTTGCGCCACAAGCAGTACGGCAGCGAGCACAACTTCACTGTGGCAAGCTCGACTTCCGGAGTCCTCTCAGCAAGGGGAAACATCTCTGAGGAAGTGCGGAACGGGGTGGATGTCGGTGGTGAATTAAATGGGGAGTCCGCCATGGGGCGCGGTCAGGTGCTCACTGGAGGTCCGGGTGCCTCCTCGGTGGACGGAATCATGGTCCGCTACAGCGGAGAGAAGGCACCGGAAGGCGGATTCGCTGGGACGTTGACCTTCGCGCAGAACTCGCTGGTCTTCCAGATCGGCGGTAACGCCGGGCAGACGACGAGTGTCTCGATGAAGAGCATGCGTGCTTCACAGCTTGGAACCGGAGCCCATAACGAGTCCGGTTTCTCGTCACTGACCGATGCCAACTTGACCAGTCGCCAAGGGGCCACGGACTCGATCCGGGTGATCGACAAGGCGATTGAACAAGTCTCGGTCGCTCGCGGGGAGATGGGTGCCTTCCAGAAGAACAACTTGGAAAGCAATCTGGGCTACTTGCGGATCGCTCACGAGAATGTGATGAGTTCCGAGTCCACGATCCGTGATGCCGATATCGCTGAGGAGATGGCCGCGTTCACGCGTAACCAGATCATGGTGGAATCCTCTACTGCGATGCTGGCGCAGGCTAACCAAAACCCGCGCTCTGTGATGAATCTGCTCGGCTGAGCGCACGATCAAACCTAACACCACCCCAGCCCCGCAGTTGGGAGTCGGGGTGGTGTCATGCTTTCCGGGGCCGGATTTCGGCCTCGGAGAGGATGTTTGTTTCTGGAGGGCTGAGCTTTCTGGAAATCCATGTTCTTTGACAGCGGCCAAAGTGCCGGAGACCAGACGGTGCTGAAAATCACAGCGCGGGGTCTCTTGGGTTCTCACCGGATGCTGGACATCACCAAACACTGAGGCGGGGGTTTGTCCGGAAAGGTGTAGAAGCGGCCCGAATTGAAGCGGGGTGCGGCAGTATGTTCCCTGGAACTCGATGGAGTTCCAGGGAAGATGGGGTCGTCCAATCCCTTGGAAGGGTGGAGGCTTGGGTTCTTGGATAGCTGAATCATGTAAGGAAGAGAGAACAGCCCAGAGGCTTAGGCTCTGTTGTCTGGAAAAATATCTTTTGCAGACAACAGGGATGAGTTGGGCAGTGGTGTCCCCGGAGGGGGAGGTTTGTGGCGTTCTCCGCACCAGTGTACCCGCGACGCATGGGAAGTGTCCGGAGGTGACGGAGAGGTTCATCTTGCAGAAAGCAAATGAGCCGAGAGCTGGACACATGGAGTGTGTCGGCTTTGCAAGCACTCGCCGCCAGCGGGCGGCAAACTTCAACGGAAGGAGGACGAAATGTCCACTAGAATCAACACTAACGTTTCATCCCTCAATGCGCACCGCAACGTGATGCGCAATCAAGAGGCTCAGGGCAAGACGCTGGAGCGTCTCGCCTCGGGACTTAAGATCAACCAAGGAGCGGATGCTCCAGCCCAGTTGCAGATCTCAGAACAACTGCGGGCGCAGTCTGCCGGGTTGAATCAGGCGATTGACAACTCGGAGATGGCCGTGTCGCTCATGCAGACGGCAGAGGCCGCGCTGGACGAAGTCAGCCGCGCCCTGATCAACGCGCGACAGATCACGGTTCATGCGGCGAACGAGGCGACGAATGACGAGTTCATGTTACAAGCAGATCAGCAAGAGTTGGACAACATCTTATCGTCCATCAACCGCATTGCCGCCAACACCCAGTATGGGAAGAACAACCTGCTCGACGGTAGCAAAGCGGGCAACGGAGTGACGTCCGGAGAAAACCTTGAGTTTCTCGAAGCTGGAGCAAACGCCCAGACCTCTGGTCCCGGCGGTTATGTGGTGGGAATTCAGCAATCGGCACGTCAGGCGGCGGTTGCCGGGGGCAAGCAACTCAATCAGGGACTCATTGACGCAGGCGAGCAGATCACCATCACTGAGGGCGGGCGTACCCTCGATTTCCAGACGCAGACCGGACGGACGGTGGAACAGACGCTCAACGACCTAGGGGCCGCGATTAAGGATGCCGGACTCAATTTGAAATTGATGCGTCCGGACCCCTCAACCACCAAGGCCAGCGACCCGCAGGAGATTTTGCTTCAGCACAAGGAGTACGGCAACAAACACACCTTCACAGTCGCCAGTTCGACTGCGGGGGTGCTCTCCACCAAGGCCGGAATCTCCGACCTTGTGGACAATGGCGCCGACGTGAAGGGCACGATCAATGGCGAAGCGGCTAGCGGGCGGGGGCAGGTGCTCACGGGTGCTCACGGTTCCGGCTCGGTGGAGGGCATCCAAGTCCGCTACACCGGAACGCAGCAGGGGCCGGATGACGGAGCCATGGTCGGCACCCTGACGTTCAGCCAGAACTCGCTGGTGTTCCAGATTGGCGGCAACGCCGGGCAGACGGCGAGCATCTCGATGAAGAGCATGCGGGCCACACAGCTTGGCAGTGGGGTGCGGAACGACTCCGGGTTCAGGTCGTTGGGCCAGGTGAACGTTCGCAACTTCGAAGGCGCGCAGGATTCCATGCGGGTCATTGACCGGGCGATTGAGGAAGTCGCTGTCGCTCGCGGCGAGATGGGGGCCTTCCAGCGCAACAGTGTGGAGAGCAACCTCAACTATTTGCGCATCGCCCATGAGAACGTGCTGAGTTCAGAATCGGTGATTCGGGATGCCGACATTGCCAAGGAGATGGCTGCGTTCACGCGCAACCAGATCATGGTGGAATCCTCCACCGCGATGTTGGCGCAGGCAAATCAGCAGCACATGAATGTGCTGAACTTGGTTCGCTGACGCATAAGTTCTTGGCGGGTTGAGCCTTTCAGCCCGCTGGCACCTGAAATCCAGACAAGGTGCCTATTACAGAACAGGAGATCGGAACTCCCATGTTTGTTGGCCCGGAGGCACTGACGCCTTCGGCCAACGGGCTTTTCACTGGAGGTGGAGAGTCTGAAGATCGAAACAGTGAAGCATCGGTCATTGAATCGTCCTCAGGAGGTTCAATGAAGATACTGCAGCTGTTTTTGATCAAGGAGGACGATGTCTCTACGCATCAACACCAACCCGACCGCCATCAACCCCCACGGCAACCTCGTCCGGAACAGTCAGGTCCAAGCCAAGAACTTGGAGCGACTTTCCTCCGGACTCAAGGTGAACCGTGGAGCCGATGCTCCCGCAGCCCTTCAGATTTCCGAACGCTTGCGAGCGCAGTCCTCCGGACTGGAGCAGGTCATCGCGAACTTGGAAACAGGTGTCACGATGATCCAGACGGCAGAAGCTGCCTTGGATGAAGTGAGCCGCACACTCATCAAAGCCAGACAACTCACCGTCCACGCTGCGGGTGATTGACAAGGCGTTGCAGGAGGTCAACGCCTTCCGGGGAGAGATGGGGGCGTTTCAGGCGAACACGCTGGAGAGCTACCGCAACTACCTACGGATCGCCCGCGGGAACGTGATCAGTTCGGAATCCGTGATCCACGATGCGGACATGGCGGAGGAAATGATGCAGTTCACGCGCAACCAGATCATGGTGGATTCCAGCACCGCGATGCTGGCGCAGGCGAATCAGCAACCCTGGACGGTGTTGGGACTGATCGGGTCAGCCTCGCAGTTTGCTACTGCGCGTCGTTGCGGTAGTAGGAAAGGGGGCCGGATTCGGTTCCCACCAGCATGTCCAGGTCCCCGTCTCCATCAAGATCGGCGAAGGCGGGGTACCCCCCCAGCGGTAACTTCAGTTCCTTGAAGTACTCGTTGTTCTTGACCCAGCCCCACGGTGAGGATTGCTCTGTCGTGTTGGCAGGAACAAAGCTGATGAGTTGTCCCCGATCGGAGCCGACCACCAAATCCGGCTGGGCGTCGTTGTTGAGATCGGCAACGCTTGGCACCGCGCCCAACCCGACATCGAGGTTGAGGAAGCGCCGGTGCATCAGCTTGAAGCGGAAGCCGTTTTGCCCGTTCAAGCGAATGAACTGTCGGAGATTTCCTTCAAAATTTCCCACGAGCAAATCGGAGTACCCGTCGTTGTTGAGGTCCAGCACGGCAGGGACGGCGTTGCTGCCTCCGGTGACCCCAAGGAACGGGGCCGGGTTCGCAATAAAATCCGGGAACTGCTTGGTGCCCTTGTTCTCCCAATAGCGGATGCTGCCGTTGGCGCTGCCCACCAGCAGGTCCGGATCGTCGTCTCCATCGAGATCGGCGGCGACCGGAGCAGAGTAGCGTCCGTTGCGGTAGTCGAGGAAGTTGCGGGTGGCCAGCCTCCAAGTGATTGTTGCGCCTTGCCCGCCCTCGTTGACGAGGTAGAGCAACTCGCCTATGCGGTTGCCGAGCAGCAAATCAAAATCGTTGTCGCCGTCGAGATCAAGCAAGGTTGGTGTGGTGCGTCGGCCTGCTTGAATGCCTCCGAACTGGTCGGTGACGAGAGTGAACAAGGGGGGGGTCGGTTCCTGCGTTTTGGGTGCACTCACGACCGGTTCTGCCACGTCCTCGTCTTGCTCCGGAAGTTCCTCGGTGTCTTCCAGCGTGTTGGACACCAGCACTGGCTCTGGTTCGGGAAGCTGCTCGGTTTTCTGCACTCCGGCGTTGCGCCAGAAGAGCACATGCCCCTCTTCGTCTCCCATCAGCAGGTCCGTTTGTTTATCGTTGTCGACATCCACAAAGTGCGGGGTGCTGTAGCTTTCACTACGGAGGCTCTGCCAAGTGTCGGATTCTAGGTGCCACCCGGAAGAAGCGGGGGCGTTTTTACGAGGAGTGCGGCTGTAAAGCTGAAGCAGGCCGCCACGTTGTCCCACAACAAGGTCGGCAAACTCGTCCTCGTTCCAGTGGAACAGTGCGGGGGCGGCATAACCGTCCGTCTTGCTACGGGCAAAGCGGGTGTTCCGGAGGATGAACTGCGGCTTTGTTTTGCTGCCTTTGTTTTCGTAGAGGATGACGAGTCCCTTGCCGTTGCCCACGAGCAGGTCAAGGTCTGCGTCGCCGTCAAGGTCGCTGAGGGCGGGGAAACTGTCGTTGCCCACGTCAATCTGGAAAAAATGCACATTGGTGACGACCCAGTTGGGTTGCTTGGCATCGCCTTGGTTGAGGATCAATTCCAGCCGTCCGGAGCGATTCCCCACCACCACGTCCAAATCACCGTCCCCGTCAAGATCGGCAAGGGTCGGGGCACTGTACCGCCGTTGGTTGGGGGCGAAAGCGAGAAACTCACGGCGCACCCAGTTCGACTCGGTTTCACTGTTCTGGTTCTCGTAGGCGTAGATGCGTCCGGAGCCACTGCCCACGAGCAGATCAGCGCGGCCATCTCCGTTCCAGTCCCCGGAGGTGATTTTCGTGTGTCGCTCGTTGGGGGCGAGTTCCGTGAGATTGAGAAAGTTCCGGGTGCTGAACCAAAGCCGGTTGCGCGTGAGCAGGCCTTTGGTTTCCTCGGGTTCGGGTGCCGCTTCGGCTTCCGGACCAGCGGGGGGAGCGTCTTCAGCCGCAATCTCGGCTTCCGGATCGGCAGGAGGCTGCCCCTCAGCCACGTTGACGTTGGCCTGCGCGGGAGGGGTTTCGGCTTCTCCTTCAGATTGTGGCTGGATGGCAGCCTCTTGTTCCGGCATTGCGATCGGCGTTGAATCGAGGCTGACATCTGGGCGATAAATTTCGGCGTTTAAGGCTTCGAGGGAGGGGACAGTGATCGGTTGTCCGAAGGCAGGTGCAAGGACATTGAGACACTCTGGATTGCCCCGGAGTTGCTCACACGCCTGTGTGAGTAGCACGATCGAAGGATCGGAGAGTGTGAAGGTTGAGAGGTCCAACTGTGGGATTCCTCGCAGTCCGACGAGCAGTGGCTCGCGGTTTTCAAAAAAGAAAACCCGGGAAGTTGAACTGCCTAAGAACAGTTCCGGGAAGCCATCCTTGTCGAGATCGTAAAAGGTCGGGGCGCTGTGTCCTCCAGTGTTGATGTAGAGAAAACGCTGGGATTCGCGTTCCCAGTGTGGTGTGAAGCGGTCGCCCTTGTTGAGCAGGAAGTTCACCCGTCCGTTTGATTTCCCGACCACGATGTCGAAATCCCCGTCGCGATCCCAATCCACCCAGTTCGGGGAGGCATCAATGAGTGGTGCGATGCTGCTGATGTCTTGGGGAAAGTGAATGCAGTTGGGATCAAAAGAACGCCCGGGTAGTGGATCCGGACAGAAGAGGGCGCGGGTGGTCACTCCAGAGTTGAGGAGCAGCCGCACCTTGCCGGAACCCGTGCCCACGAGCAGATCCAAGTTCCGGTCACCGTTGACATCCGCAAAACGCGGGACAACATTGCGAGGGAACTTGAGGTTCATGTAGAGCGGGGTTTTCAGAAACAATCGGGGCAGGGTGCGGTTTCCGCGATTCTCGTAGTGAAACAGCGAGCCGTCTCCGGAGCCGATGAAGAGGTCCAAATCGCCGTCACTGTCAATGTCGACCAACTCGGGAGCGGCGTTGCTGCCCACGTCAATGACTTCCTCTAACTGCACGGGTTGCTGGTTTGCGTCCAACTCGATGTGGAAGGCGGCAAAGTCCTCCATCTTCAATCTGAATTCCGGCTTGCTGGAGGTGCCGATGTTCTGAAAAAAAGCGATACGGCCATCTGCTTTACCGATGAAGAGGTCGTCGTCCCCATCTCCATCAATGTCGGCGAAACTCAGTTTGGCACGGCTGAAGGAGCGATGGTAGAGCAGAGCTTCGACACCGTTGATCTTGCCATAGTACTGCTGCTCCCACTGGTAAGTGAGGGCAATGGGAGGGGCGGAGTCGTCTTGTTGCGCGAGCAGTTCCGAAGCCGGGGCAAGCAGCAGCAATCCGAGGCTGAGGAGTCCAGTGCGAAGGCGTGACATCGCGTGAAAATCGTGGAAGAAGGGATTGGTTCGGTGGGCAAAGCCCGGTCTGCTGGATATGCACAAGACACGCCTCTCGGAGGTCGTGGTCGGTTGTTGATCGCTGAGAATCGACCACCGATAACTGATCACTGAGAACAGATCACTGTTCAGTCCGCGATCAGGCCCTTGAAGAAGAGTCCGTACTCCTCCGGAGTGTGGTCCTGGATCAGTCCGAAATAGCGGTCCCACGGAGGCAGGGGAACGCGCTCCCGACTCTGATAGTAGAGGACCGTTTCCGGATCAGACCAGGATTCGGCAAGGTAGGTTTTGAGCGGAGCATGCTCGCCCAACCCTTCGAAGACGATCACAGGGGAGCGTGAGGCGTGGGCGTACTGTGCAAGCTGCCAGACGATTTGTCCGCCTTCGCCCTCCCGGAGGCGTTGTTCGAGAACCTGCGTGGCCTGATAGTCGATCTTGATCCACTCTGCGAGATCCATCAATTCCCGCTGAACCGTGTCATCCATCTGGTTGGTGTCGTCGAGCACCAGCCGGATATGCAGGTCTTCAGAAAGGGTCCGGAGCGTTGAGAGGTAATCCTCGGTGAGCGCTTCGTTGACTTCAAAGCAGAAGGTGCTCTGTGATTCCGGAAAAAGTTCCAGTGCCGTGCGCAGGGCACGTGGATAGTTGAGGTAATCGGCGTCCACGTTCTGCGTGAAGAGCAGCGAGGGGACGGTGTCTCCGTACTGTTCAATCTGCTGCTTCAACAATCGGACGGTCAGGAAGGCGGAGATCAGGGTAGAGAAGCGGATCAACACTGAAGGGATTTCCAGACTCCGGCATTTTTCGAGAATCTTGCCAAAGCTGTCGCCGGTGCTGTGGATGGCCAGCAGTTCAAATCCGCGAGTTGTTGGCAAAACGTCCTTGGGAGCAAGCACATCGATGGACTCGGCCTTGACGGAAATCCAGCGCAGGTAGTTTTGAGCGCGGGTGCCCAACTGGTTCCACTCATGCTCCAGCAAACCTTCGAGCAAGGTGGGGATCAGTTCCGGGAAGCAGAGCACGGGGATGTTGGGAGGCGCGGCAACCGCCGCCTGCCGCAGCAGTGCTTCCGGTGTCAGTGCATCCCCCAAACGAGCCTGCAAGGTTTCCAGATCAGCAGACATGGCCATCAGGCCGGCTCCACTGCGAGGTTGGCAAACTTGGTGTACTGCCCGATGAACGCAAGCCGCCGCATTCCGGTTTCACCGTTGCGGTGCTTGGCGAGGTGGATTTCGGCAATGCCCTTGTCCTCGGTGTTCTCATGGTACACCTCATCGCGGTAGATGAAGAGAATCAAGTCCGCATCCTGTTCCAAGGCTCCGGATTCACGGAGATCCGCCATCATCGGGCGTTTGTCTGCACGGCGCTCAAGGTCACGGTTGAGCTGTGAGAGGGCGAGGACCGGAACCGAAAACTCCTTGGCCAGTGCCTTCAGCGAGCGCGAGATCTCGGAGATTTCCTGCTCGCGGGAGTCAATGCGGCGGGTGGACTGCATGAGTTGGAGGTAGTCCACCACGACGAGTCCCAGCGAACCATGCTCCTGGACCACCTGCCGGACAACTTTGCGGATGTGCATGGGCGAGATTCCGGAGTGGTCGTCAATGAACAGCGGTGTGTCCATCATGCGGGTGGTCGCTTCCAGCAGCTTGTCCCAGTCATCCTGCTCCAAGTCCCCCACCCAGAGCCTGCGGCTGTTCACCTTGGCCTCGCTACACACGAGGCGCATGGCGATGTGCTCGCGGGGCATTTCGAGGCTGAAAAGCAGAATGGGTTGCTTGGTCTGGAGCGCACCGTGAAGCGCGATATTGACTGCGAGGGCAGTCTTCCCCATTGAAGGCCGGGCGGCGAGAATGATAAGGTCGCCACGTTGCAGCCCCCGGGTCAACTCGTCCAGCTCCGTGAAGCCGGTGGGCAGACCCGTGACCGCCTGCGGGGATTCCGAGAGTTTTTCAAGGTGTTCGAAGTTGGTGAGCAGCACCTCCTTGAGCCGGGCGTAGTCGGCTTGCGAGGTGCGGGCGTCAATGGCCCGCAGACGTTCGGTGGATTCCGCGAGGAAGGTGGAAACGTCCTCGGCCCCATCCTCTTGTCCGCGCTTGGCAATCTCCTGAGCAGTGAGGATGATTTCGCGGAGTTGGCTTTTCTCACGGACAATCTGGGCGTAGTAATCGGCGTTCTCCGGAACCGGGGTGTTTTGGGTGAGCTGGAGCAGATAATCCGCTCCCCCGGTTTTGTCAAAGAGTTGCCGATCCGTCAGCCAGCGGGCGAGAGTGAGTTCGTCGATGGGGGTTTCTTGCGCGGCCATCCCCTGCATCGCTGTGTAGATGTGGCGATGCGCTGGCGAAAAGAAATCCTCCTCGATCAGCAGGTCAGCGATGGGTGCAAGCAGGTCGTTGCGGATAATAACGGACCCCAGCACCGCCTGCTCGGCCATGCGGTCGTGCGGAAGGAGTTCCTCGAAGTTAGGTCTTTGAGGAGGTGTGGCCATGGGAACCGGTTCGGAGGAAGGTCCGGAGGCAAAGTGCCCGGTTCACCCCAGCAGTTGCAGCACCACCGGGGCCGATAAGGAAGTCAGGCGGCGTCTGCCTCTGACTCCTGTTCCAGCAGAGCCTCTTCCTCTTCGAGGGTGGGCTCGTTGCCAGCTTCAGCATCGCGCTGCTCGGCGTCGGCTTGTTCAGCCAAGGCCTGAGCATCCTGCTCGGCGTCCTGCTGACCAATCACTTTGACGGAGAGTTCCACCCGCACATCCGTGTGAACACGCACCATGAACGAGTGGGCGCCCACGTTGCGGATCGGGCCGGGCAGGAGGATCGAACGGCGCTCGAACTTGAAGCCGTTTGCCTGAAAAAGCTCCAGCAGGTCGCGGTACGTCACGGAACCAAAAAGGCGTCCGCCCGGACCCGACTTGCGCGTGACCTCCAAGGTCAGCGCCTTAAGCTTTTCAGCAATTTCCTGAGCTTGCGCGACGGCACCCGCCCGCAGCTTTTCCAGATACTGGAGCCGATGCTTCAACTCCTTGGACTTCTTACCGCTCGCCAACAGGGCCATGCCCTGCGGCAGCAGGTAGTTCCGGCCATAGCCGGGCTTGACGTCAATGGTATCTCCGATCACACCAAGGTTGGATACATCTTGAGTCAGAATCAGTTTCACGGTGTCCTCCTCAGCCGCTGGTGTAGGACAAGAGTGCCAAATTTCGGGCGCGCTTGACCGCTGTACGCAGCATGCGCTGGTACGGGGCCGACACTCCGGAAATGCGACTGGGGACGATCTTGCCGCCCTCCGTGACATACTGCTTGAGCAAATCAACGTCTTTGTAGTCAATGCGCTCAACACCCGCTTCCTTGAAAGGGCAAGACTTGCGCTTACGGAGGAGAAGGATGCTAACGGGGATTCGGTAGCGTCGTCGTCCCCCTCGTCGTTTACGTTTTTTCAGGATTGGCATGGATCTTCTCACTCAGTCGGGGTTTCAGGGGTTTCAGCGTCGGCTGTTTCAGCCTTGGGGCTGGTTTCGGCTTGTTCTGGAGGCACCTCGGTTTTTTCTGAGGTGTCGCCAGTTTTGGCTTCTGCCATCTTGCTGGACTTTTCTTGGGCTTTTCTTTCGTTGAAGCGAGCTTTGCCAGCAAACTTGGCGGCTCGCTCGGCCTCGGCAGCAGCCCGTTCTGCCGCCCGCTCCGCATTTGCAGCGAGCAGAGCCTCGAATTGGCTGGCTTCGGATTCAATGTTGCTCACCCGGAGGGAGAAGAAGCGCAACACATCATCGGTCAGGTTGAACTGATGTTCCAATTCAGTGAGGGCAGAACCAGGACCCTCGACGTACCAAATGTGGTACACACCATAATCCTGATCGTCAATCGGATAGGCAAGTCGCCTCCGGCCCCAGACGAACTGCTGCTTGACTGTGGCTTTCTCTTTTTTGAGGGTACTCTCGGCCTTCTTCAGGAACGTGCTCTGCTCCTCCTCGCTGAAGCGGGCGCTGGTGATAAAGATAATCTCGTAGGAACTCATCGTGTTTCTTCCTCGCGGATGAAGCCCGCTTACGCGAGCAAGGAAAGGACGTCCTGGACGACAGGAACGACCTGCCTCCGGACCTCCCGGAGGACTTTGGAAAACCCGGCCAAAGCTCGGGTCCGTGTGCTTGTTTGCGTCAGACGTTGAACCGAAAATGGACGATGTCACCGTCCTGCACGATGTAGTCGCGCCCTTCCAGACGCCAGCGTCCGGCGTCTTTCACATTGGCTTCCGTGCTGAGTTCGTCGAGATCCCGGAAATGGAACACTTCGGCACGAATGAAGCCCTTTTCAAAATCGGTGTGGATGCGGCCTGCGGCCTGCGGCGCTGCCGTCTGCCCCCGAATTTCCCAAGCCCGCACCTCCTGCTTGCCAGCGGTGAAGAAAGTGATCTGCTGGAGCAAGCTGTAGCCGGTGCGGATCACCCGCGCCAGCCCGGCTTCGGCGATGCCCAACTCAGTCATGAAAAGCTGCGCGTCCTCATCGTCCATCTCGGCAAGCTCAGCTTCAACTTGCGCACAAATCGGGATGACCTCCACTCCTTCTGCCTCTGCCCGTTGCCGGAGTTGCTGCTCAAACGGTTCTGGGTGCTGGAGTCCTTGCTCCGAAACGTTGGCGACATAGAAGTACGGCTTGCTCGTGAGCAGGTTGAGGTCGCCGACGGTCCCCCACTCCTCCTGATCCAACTCAACGGTGCGGGCGAGTTTGCCGCTGTTGAGGTGCACGAGCAGTTTTTCGCAGGTGGCGAGTTCCAGTTTGTCCCCCTTGCCCACCTTGCTCTGGCGCGTGGCCTTCTCCAAACGCCGCTCCACTTGCTCCAAATCTGCGAGCGTCAGTTCGGTCTGGATGACCTCGACGTCTCCAAGCGGATCGGGCTGGCCTGTGACATGGATCACATTGTCATCCTTAAAGCAGCGCACTACATGCGCAAGCGCCTGCACCTGCCGGATGTGACCAAGAAACTGATTTCCGAGTCCTTCACCTCGGCTGGCTCCGGCGACGAGACCTGCAATGTCCACCATCTGAAGTGTCGCAGGCACGGTGCGCTCCGGTTCGACCAGTTCGACAATGCGGTCTAGCCGAGCATCCCGAACGGGCACCACACCCACATTTGGGTCGATGGTACAAAACGGGTAGTTCGCGACTTCCGCTTGCACCTTCGTGAGGGCGCGGAAGAGGGTGGACTTGCCAACGTTGGGCAGTCCAACGATCCCGACTTCAAGAGACATCGCGCTCAGCTTGCGGTTGTTTCAGCCACAACGGGCTGAGGGGCGGCGAGCGTGGTGTCGCACCAAGTTCCGGAACGCAGGAAGCGCGTCAGTGCCTCCAGCAACGCAGGCATGACTGCTTGGGTCGCCGACTCATCTTCCGGCTTCCAGTGCCCCAGCACATGGCCGGTCACGGAACGTTCGCCTTGCGGGCGACCAATGCCGACTCGGGCCCGGCGAAACTGCTCGGTGCCCAACTGCTCGATGAGGGAGCGCAGGCCGTTGTGCCCGCCGTGACTCCCGGAGGTACGCAAGCGCACACGTCCCGGAGGCAGGTCCAGATCGTCGGAAACCACCACAAGGTTTTCCGGTGCGATCTTGAAAAAACGGAGGCATTCTGCCACGGAAAACCCGCTACGGTTCATGTAAGTCTGGGGCTTGAGCAACAAGAACGGCTCCGCTCCGGCACTCCCGCGTTGCATCAACCCCTGAAAGCGATGCTGGGGGCTGGGTAGCTCAAGCTGGCGAGCGAGTCGATCCACCACCTCAAATCCAGCGTTGTGTGGGGTGTTCTCGTACTCCCTCCCCGGATTGCCAAGTCCGGCGATCAGGCGCATGTGCAGGTCTCAGACGCGATGCGGAGGGTAGACCCTCATGCTTCAGTGGCCTCTTCAGGCGTTTCTGCGACCTCCTCTTCTTCATCGGTCAACATGCGGGCCATGCGCCCAACAATGGAGGCGACCACGAAATTCTCTTTGCTGGCCAACTGCACCCCTTCCGGAAGCATTAATTCCTCCACGCGTAGGATCGTGTCAAGGTCCAGTTCCGAAACGTCCACGTCCACCGACATCGGAATCTGATCCGGCAGGCAGATCACTTCCAAATCCCGGACAGCGAGTTGCATGACCCCGCCCTTGCGGACTCCGGGGGCCTCGCCCAAGACGTTCAGTGGAATACGGAGCTTCACAGGTTTTTCTGTGTTCAACTCCCGGAAGTCGAGGTGGATGAGGAGGTGCTTGTAGGGGTGCTTCTGAACCTCCTTGAGCATCACTTTGCCGTTCCATTCCTCCTTGTCAGAGTCGGCGTTGAGGACACTCAGTGGCACCAATTCGTGGGTGCCGGTCAGTTTTTCCAAGGCGTGTCGGGTGGGTTCCTCGTCCATCTCCAAGTGCAGCACCCCGCTCAGGCCATTGAAGGCAGCAGGGATTTTTTGGAGACGACGGAGCCGTTGATTGTCGGTCTTGCCGGTTACCTTGCGGAGACGGGCTTGAAGTGCTGGTGCGGACATGGCCAGTGAACAGGCTGAGGTTCAGAAAGCAAACTAAACTTTATAACCTGCCTCTCTAGAGCAGTCAAACCAATTCTCACTCCAGAGGACTTGGAAACCAAGCGCGGACTCCCAATCTGCGGGGCGGTTTCTTGCTACGGACCCGACAAATCATCCCGGTCCTGCGGGCATCCTTGAGCGGATTTTTCCCATGAGTTTTCCGGAATTCTAGAAAAATCGGCTCCGGCAGCTGAATTTTTTTAAAAATCCCCTACCAGATTTTGGATAGTTCCTCTCTGGAGTGTTGCGCCTGTCCTCAGCACAATTCACTCTGTCAAGTGTTGGGATTTTGCAAAAAGACGGCGTTTCCCGGTGCGTTTCCCCCGGTTTTCAGTTATTTTTCCCGATTTTTCAGAGGAACAACACTCCAGAGGGGGACTATCTGTTTTTCGAGAGAACGGTTTTCAGCGGAAGAAAAGCGTGAACTCGAGTGGAGGGAAGCCGATGAGCGTTTTGAAAAACGGATGCAGGAACAGTACGAGAAGACCAATGCCATCATTGGACGCTTGGGCAACCGGATCGGTGATTTCGTCGAAGGCTTTGGTGCGTCCGGGGCTGATGCGGCTCTTTAATGAGCGGGGCATCCCGCTTGGGTAAACCGCGCAGTACCTTCCAGTCCCGGCGCGTGGGCGAGGAGACGATGGAGGTTGATCTGGTTGGCATCAACGGGGATGAGGTGGTGGTCGAGGTCAAGAGCAAGCTGACGGTGATGATGTGCGGGATCACCTCTACCCGATGGAGAACTTCAAACGCTTCTTTCTCCGCAACGCCAACAACCGCCTCATCGGTGCGGTAGCGGGTCTGGTGATCTCTGAAGAGTCCGACAAGTTCGCCTATCGCAGAGATTGTTTGTGATTGTCCAAACTGGGAAACCGTCCAACTGCTCAACGACAAGCAATTCCAACCAAAGCACTGGTAGCCGTTCCGCCCGGAACTGGGTCGTTGTCACAACAATCTGGCTTCAGGAAGCCGATGTGCTCGATTGTGGGGCGCGTCAGTTTTTGTTTTTGAACCTGTCTTCGGCACCAATTGACTTCCCTTTGGCCGCAGACCTTCAGTATCGTGACAGACTGCACTCGTGTGTTTTTTGTGACCGCGAGGGGCAATCTGCGATTTGACTCCCATGCCAGACACCCAGACACTTCCGTTTGACGAAACCCGCCGCCTGCTCGATGAGTTGGCGCAGGTACTGGAGCCGTCAACGTCACTAAAACCGTGGCAGGTCGAGTTGGGGGCAATGGAGCAGCGGCTCTCTGAGGCCGTGGTGCGCATTGCGGTGGCGGGAACCGTGAAATCCGGAAAGTCCACCCTCGTCAACGCATTGCTGCATGAGGACATGCTGCGGCGTGGTGCGGGAGTGTTGACGGCGGCATTGACGCGGGTGCGTTGGGGCAAACGCGCCGAGGCAAAATTGCGGATCAAACCCCGGACGCAGGTTCACGCGGAGGTGCGGCAAGCCGCAGAGTGGCTGGCGCAGATTTCCGGACAGTCACTGCTGGGGGACTTGGCGTTGAGCCGGGCGCGGGACCGCAAAGCCTTGCAGGTGCTGGTGGATCATCCGGAGGTGCTGCGGCGCGTGGGAGCTTCCGGGTTGCGTGAAAACCTGCGGCGGCTGCAAGCCTTTCTGGAGGGCTACGAGTCGGCGAAACCGCACCTGAAAAAGGACGGTGCGACGGTCACGTTCAAGAGTAGTGAACTTTCCGGACACCGCGAGTGGGTGACACAAGACCACCTCGCGGTGTACTTGGAGGACGTGCTACTTCAGGTGCCCAGCCTGCCGCATCCGCAACTGGAACTCGCCGATTGTCAGGGCAGTGATTCCCCAAACCCCCTGCACTTCGCCCGCATTCAGGAATACTTGGCGGGCTGCGCGGGAGTGGTCTATGTGATCAGTTCGCGGACGGGCATCCGGGAATCCGACCTCCGGTTGTTGGAAACGCTGCGGCGGCTGGAGTTGTTGTCGCGGACGTTGTTTGTGGTCAACCTCGACCTCAGCGAACACGACTCGCTGGAGGATCGGGACCGCGTTTTGGCGCAAATCCGGGAGCAGCTACTGCCGTGGGTCGCGCCGTCCGAACCGCTGGCCGTGTCTGCGCTGTTGGAACTCCTGAGCCGGGAATCCGGGACCGACACTGAGGCCGAGCGTTTGCGGGTGGACCTCTGGCAAAAAACCTCACCGCTGATTCTGGATCACGAGGCGCAGTGGTCCGTGTTGCAAGTGCGCATACGGCAGATGGCGGAACAGCAGGAACTCGCCGATTTGCAAGCGATTGAAACCGAACGCTGGATGCGGCTGGTGCAGGGGTTAGGAGGGCTGGTGCAGCCGGAAGGAGAGTCCTCGGAAGCGGTCACTGTAGATTTTTCCAAGGAACGCGAGCTGGCGATTCAGCAGTTACCCAACGCGCTGGATGCCGCATTTGCGGGGGTGCTGACCCTCTGGCAGGAGGGTATCCGTAGGCAGGTTCGGCAGCTTTTTGACGAACCGCCTTTGGCGCTTTCCGGATGCTTGGAGGATTTTGTGCAGGATTATCGCTTGCCGACGGAAAGCCGTAGAGTGGACCCCAAGGACGTGGTGTTGGGTCCGCAGATGGCGCTTTGGTATCAGGATTTACGGCAGCGGCTGCTGCGTTTTGTCACGGAGGAACTGAACGCTGATCTGCTGCGCGAAATCCGCAAACTGGAGGTGCGGCTACTGGAGGACACGCGCAAACTCTCGACGCCTTTCCTCGTGATGCTTCGGGAACTTCAGAGCCGTCGGGACGAGGACGGATTTGCGGAAGGGCCAAGTTTGCGGTTGGCCGCATTGACACGCTTTCCGGACCAGCCTTTGGTGTCCTTCACCACCACCCTCGATTTCCGGGCTTCGGAACGTTTGCAAGGAGTGTTCTTATGGGGCAAGACGCTGATGTCGCGGCAACTCCGTCAATGGCAGGGAATCGCCGAGGGGGATTCCGTAGATTTCTTCACAGAGGCGGTGGCGGAGCAACTGCGTCGCAATGCGTTGACAAGCCTCCGCTTTGACATCCAGAACTATCAGGAAAATCTCATCCACCTACACCTGTTAGGCGGGTTGCAGCGTATTCAGGAGGGGGTGCGTGGGGAGGTGTCCGGACTGGTCGATGCAGCGTTGCGCAAGCTGGGTGGCTCAAGTAGGAGCGTTCGCATCCGGACAGGCGAGGAAGTCCGCGCCGCGCAAATTCACGCAGCCCTGCAAGCCTTGTTGGATGCTCAAGCGCAGACAGCGAACACAAGCTGATGGGTGGAAAATCGTCTCTGCCGGTAGAGTGGCTGGCGCAGGAAAAACAGCAGTTGCACGACCGCTGGGTTGCTGGATCGGAAATCCACAGCCGTCGGATCTTAGAGGCGTTTCTGGAGGTGCCCCGCGAACACTTCGTGCCGCTGGCGATGCAGGCCGAATCGTATGTGGACTATCCGTTACCAATTGGCGCAGGGCAGACGATTTCGCAACCCACCACGGTGATGCTGATGCTGGATTTGCTGAACCCGCAGTCCGGAGACCGCGTGTTGGAGATTGGCGCGGGAAGCGGCTACAATGCCGCCTTGCTGGCCTGTCTCGCCAAGGAGGTAATCACGGTTGAGCGGCACGATGAGTTGGCAAAGCAGGCGGAGACATCGCTCCAGCGTGCTGGTGTCCGCAACGTCCGGGTGCTGTGCGGCGACGGCAAGCAGGGCGACCCGGAACACGCACCGTTCGACCGCATCATTATCACCGCTGCCGCTCACGTTGTGCCGCAGCCTCTGCTTGCTCAACTTGCCCCCGGAGGCACGCTCGTTGCTCCCGTGGGTGAAACGCACGGTTGCTGGATGACCCGCATTTGCAAGAACCCGCAGGGCGCTCTGGAGCAGAGCCGCCACGGCCGCTTTTCCTTTGTCCCGTTGATCTGAATACCTTGGGACTATCGATCCTTTAAGCTTTCCCAAATTCCCATGATCCGTTGTTTTTTTGATGTCGATGGAGTGCTGCTCGATTTTGAGGGCAGTTTTCTGAAAGCTGTGAGTCACTACTTCAATCTGGAGATCCCGGAGAACTATCAGACGGACTCGTGGCTCTTCAAGGATCTGCTCACGGAGGAGCAGATGCATGAAGGCTGGCGCTATTTCCTGAAAAGCCAGCACTTCGAGCAGATGGAGCCGCTGGTCAATCCCGCTCAATTCAACGACACTTTTGGGGCATATCCCGTGCATTTCGTGACGAACATTCCGCCGGACTGCCTTGAACGGCGCTGCGGGAATCTGCGGAACGTTGGATTCCAGTTTGCGTCGGCGCACTGCGGCGGGTTCATTGCGTACCAAGGGCATCCCTCGCCCACCAAGGCCGAGGTGATCATGGAACTGATGGAGGAAGGGGAAGCGGTGCTGTTTGTGGACGACCATCCCGACAACTGCCTCAACGTTCGGGAAGCGTTCCCGGAGTCGGAGGTCTGGTTGATGAGCCGACCCTTCAATCACGAGTTCGAGCATCCCAAAGTGACGCGGGCGCAGACTTGGGATGACGTTTTTACGCAGTCCCGGTTGCTGCAAACCGTTGCATCGCAGCCCTGATCCTAGTCCGGAAATCCGGACCTTTACCAGCCACCCATGCGGATTCATCGCCGAGGACATCGAAGGCTGTTTGTTGCGCTGACCGCGCTGTTGCTCCTGCTCTCCGGGGAGTTGTGGGCGCAGCAGGCGGCAGGCGGTGGCTTGCTGCGGCTCGGCTTTTTGGAACTCGCCACCTACACCTTCCGGCAACCGACGGACCACCCGTTTTACCAGATGACCGGCAACAGTCGCTTCAAGGGCGGGCGGGGTTACTTTGGCCTGACAATGGTCGACCTCAATACGATTTACCCTCCACCCAACTCTGTCGCCAGTAGCGCCGATGGACACGATGCCAAAAGCAGTGCCCTCAGCAAGATATTCCGATATCTCCCCACCTTCTCGCTTGAATACATCATGCCCATGCCCGAACCGCTGGGGTTCATGTCATGGAGTGCGAGTTACATCTACACCAACACCTGGTTGACCGATTTGGACGGGCGAAGTTCTTCGTCCAAGCGGCTGTCGACTTACAAGACTCCGTTGATTCGGATGTCGAACCACTTTCATATCGCCACCTTGACGGCCTACCCGACGGGGCAACCCCAACCCAATGGCATCAACCCCTACATCGGCTTCGGGTTGGCCTATGTTGAAAGCACGATCCGCTATGGGTTCCGAGCCATCAACCCCGCTGATTCCGAATTTTCAAGCGTCACCCATCTCTCCACCAAGAGCGCGATGGCCGCATCGTCGTCGGGGTTTGTGAGCATGCAGCGCATCGGACTGGCCGCCTCCGGAAATAGCTATGGGTTTTCACTGGAGTTCTTGTTCATGGGAGCAAACGGCTTCATCAAGAATCCGTTCAAGGGAGGAACGGCGGGGATCAACAGCAGCACCTACGGCCAGCTTGTGAGTGCGTATAACAATTCCGGCACCACCACGAAAACCTCCGCAGGCATGCGCGGGGCCATGATGCGTGCCTCGGTGCTGTATAGCTTCTTCTAGGTGGACGACCCTTCCAGCGTCCGGAGTACCTCGCCCACGAGGTAGAACGACCCAGTGATCACGAGCGGTTGCTGCGGATGCTGCCCCGCCTTTGCCAAGGCGGCTTGCAAATCCGGGAATCCCACAATAGCGAAATCCCCCCTGACCCCCCTTTGAAATAAAGAGAGGGACGCCTTGGGCAGGTTGGCCTTGCCGAGAAATTGCGTCAGTGCTTCCGGAGTCGCGCTGCGCGGCGACTGGATGGGCACCACCAGCGTTTGTTGCGCTTGGCCGACGAGCGTTTGCAGCGGCACCTGTGCAGCCTCCACCAGCTTGTCCGAAGCCATTCCCACAATCAGGGTGTATCCGGAAATTTCCCACTGCTGAAGTTGGTTGGCCAGTGCTTCAAGGCTGTCCGGATTGTGCCCGCCGTCGAGGACAACTTCCAAAAAACGCTGCGTTCCCAGTTGCATCGCTGGCCGACGATCCAAGCGTCCTGGCAGGCGCGTGTCCCAAATGGCGGCAGCGCGTGACGCACCCACTTCCGGCCCTTTCGGAAACAACAACTCCAGCGCCAACAGGCTCGTCCGAAAACACTCCAGCCACGGCTGGGACGGAACCTTTCCGGGCAGGGGGAGGGGATTCCCATCCGGCCATTGGAGGCTCAGTTGGCCGTTGGATTCGGAAATCGGGAGTGTGGTGGTGCAGGTGAGCGGTACACCGAGCATCTGACATTCGCGTTCCAGCCACGGCACGAGTTCGGGGGCCTGCTCGGCGGACACGAGCGGAACTCCGGGGCGGGTGATGCCGAGTTTTTCCACTGCGATTTGTTCCAGCGTGTTTCCCAGCACGGCTTGATGATCCAGCCCAACACGGGTGAGCAGGGTGAGCGTCTTCTCGGTGACGTTCGTGGAATCCGCTCGTCCTCCAATCCCAGTTTCCAGCACCACCCACTGGCAACCCGCTTCCCGAAACGTAAGCAATGCGGAGGCGGTGAGCAGATCGAAGTAGGAGAGGTAGGGTTCGTCACCGTAGCTTTCGGAGAGGTCCAGCACCGCCTTGGCATTGTGAGCGAAGGCTTGCTGCGAAACCCACTTGCCGTCAAGGGTGATGCGCTCCCGGATGTCGGCGAGGTGCGGAGAGGTGTAACAACCCGTGCGGAAACCCTCGTGCTGGAGCCCTCGGGCGAGCATCGTGGAGGTCAGCCCCTTGCCGTTGGTTCCGGCGACATGCACAACCTGAAAGCCCTGCTCCGGATGCCCAAGGTCACGGAGCAACGTCTTGATGCCTTCCAGCTTACTGAGATCGCGGGGAGCCGCTGTGCGCTCGAAACTGCCTCGGTGTTCAAGACGATCAAGAACGCGGGCGTAGCTCAAGAGGTGTTTAGGTTAAAACCGTGACTGCGGGTGTGGTGAGCGCGGCATCCGTGTTCACGCAGGGTCACTGTTTCATGTGCCGAAACAGAGGTTGTTCCGAACTCAGGAGCAGGGTGGTCCCCTCCTTGAAGGAGGCGCGATAAACATCCTGAGAACGCAGAAACGAAAAGAACTCCGGATCGCGGTTGTAGGCGTCCGCATAGATTTTTGTGGCATCGGCATCGGCACGACCCTGGATTTTCTCGGATTCCTGCCGGGCCCTGGCGAGCAGGGTGACGCGCTCGCGGTCGGCCTCGGAGCGGATTTCGAGGGCGCGCTCCTCCCCTTCAGAGCGGTAGAGCTTGGCCTGCCGCGTGCGCTCGGCCTCCATGCGTCCGAAGACGGCGAGGCTGTTTGAGGCGGGAAGGTCCGCCCGCTTCACACGCACGTCCTGCACGTCAATCCCAAAGGCTTGCGCATTTTCCCGGGAGCGTTCCGTGATAAGTTCCCGGATTTCCTTGCGGTTTCCAGAGACGATTTCGACCAGCGTATACTGCCCCAACACCTCACGGGTCTGCGAGTAGATGATGTCGTCGAGCCGCGCTTGGGCCATTTCGATGTTCTTAACGGTTTCGTAGAACTTGAGCGGCTCGGCCACGAGCCATTTCGCGTAGGTGTCCACCACCATCTCCTTCTTGTCCTTGGTGAACACCGACCCCGGATCGGCATCGTAGTTGAGTAGCCGGTTGTCCACGAAGTACACCCGCGTGACAAAGGGCAGCTTGAACTGGAGTCCGGGTTCAAGGTAAACCGTGACCGGATCACCAAGTCGGATTTTGATGGCGTACTGCGTCTTGTCCACCACAAAGGTGGCAAGGTAAAACACGGCGGCGGCAACGAGGCCGAGTGCGAGGATTCCATTGACGGAACCGGAGCGGAGAGTTTCCAGAAGCTTCATGGGATTGCAAAGTGGTCAATCAGTGGATAGTCGAAAGGCTTGACGATTCCCTTGCAGTGTTGAGAATGAAAGCCTTGAAGTCAAGTTGAAACCTTCACAAGGACATCCATGTTGGGTTCCCGCTCCCCTCGCATCCAAGAGCAACTGCTGGCGTTGGCCCTGCGTCAGATTGAGAAGATGCTCAAGGAGATGCAGAAGGAGGGGAAGGAACTCACCCGCCTGAAACTCAAGCGTTTTCAGAAAACCCACCACATTGACTGCACTTGCGAACAGTGCGCAACCGCAAAAGCCAAGAATGATCCGCGCCTGCGCGGCCTGCTGGAGGACGGGTTCAAGGTCTATGTCGAAGGCGACAAGGCACCCTGACCTTGGAGGAGGTTGCGCTTGGAATGACTTGGAGCGAGAGCGCTGGAGGGCCAAATCTTACGGTGGCTGCAAAGCGTAAAAAACTGGTTGCCGCTGAACTCTACCTCGTTGCCTGAAGCACGATCCCCGGATGTCCACCCAACGAATTCCCGCCGTCTTCATGCGTGGAGGCACCAGCAAGGCTGTCGTGTTTCATGCCCGTGATTTACCGGAATCTTCAGCCGAGCGCGCTGCAATGTTCCTACACGTGCTGGGGAGTCCGGACCCCAATCAACGTCAGCTCGACGGGCTGGGTGGCGGGCTGTCGTCGTTGTCCAAGGTGGTGATCGTGGAGTCGTCTCAGCGTCCCGGAGTTGATGTGGATTACACCTTCGCTCAGGTGGCGGTGGATCGGCCTGTAGTGGACTACAGTTCCATGTGCGGAAACATGTCCTCGTCTGTGGGGCCGTTTGCCGTGGATGAAAGCTTGGTCGAGGTGGAAGACGGAGAGGCAAGGGTGCGGATTTACAACACCAACACCAACAAGGTGTTCCACGCGAGGTTTGCTGTGCAGGACGGAAAGGCCGTGGAAGCGGGCGATTTCCAGATTCCCGGCGTACCCGGAACTGGAGCGAGAATCACGCTGGGCTACCAAGACCCCGGAGGTGCCGCAACTTCCGGATTGCTCCCCAGCGGAAAGGTGCGTGATCAACTGGACGTGCCGGGATTGGGCGAGATCGAGGTCTCCCTCGTGGATGCCACCAACCCTGTGGTTTTCGTGCGGGCCAGCGACCTTGGATACACGGCAACCGAAGTTCCGGAGGTACTGGAAGCCGACCCGTCACTTCTGCAACGGCTGGACACGATTCGCCGTCAGGGTGGGGTGCTGATGGGCATGGCTGAAAGCACAGAGGCCGTCCACCTTGCGAATCCCAAGGTGGCGCTCGTTGGACCTGCGGCACCGTTCACAGCACTAGACGGCAACAACTACACTCCGGAATCCCACGACTTGGCGGTGCGCATCGTTTCGATGGAGCGCATGCACCGGGCGATCACGCTGACGGGGGCGATGTGCACGGTGGCGGCGGTTGGGGTTGAGGGTTCCATTCCCTATGAATTTGCCACCTCCTGCGCTCCCCTGCGCATCGGCAATCCTTCCGGGGTTTTGCCAGTGGAGGCAAATATCTGCAACGAAGGGAACGGTCGTTTCACTGCCGTTTCAGTGACCTCCTACCGCACCCAGCGTCGGTTGATGGAAGGCAGTGTGCTTGTGCCCTCAAGGTTGTTGAAGTAAGAGCCCCCGTTCAAACTGAGTGTGTCAAAACATAAGCGGTGTTTAGGGCAGCATCGCCCGTCCACCGCTGGCGACCACCGTTTGGCCCGTGGTGAAGTTGGCTTGGTCGCTGAGCAGGAAGTGTGTGTAATTGGCGATTTCCTCCGGACGACCAATGCGTTTCAAAGGAGTCTCTGCGACCATCGAGGCCCGTCGCTCCGGACTCATGGCTTGGATCATGTCGGTCTCGATCAGGCCGGGAGCGATGGCGTTGATGCGCACGTCGGGGGCGAAGGCTTCCGAGCAACTGCGCACAAAGCCGATGACCGCTGCCTTGGAGGAACTGTAGGCAATGAAGGTCGGGCGGGGACGCAGCCCGGCAATTGAGGTGACACAGACGATGCGCCCATAGCCGCGCTCGATCATGCCATCCTTGACCGCCATCACAGGCAAGTAGGTGCCGTCGAGGTTGACCTGCATGACCCGTTGCCAGACCTCGAACTTCATCTCCGGATGAGATTCCACCGCCACGACCCCTGCGCTGGTGACGAGTAAATCCACAGGGCCGAGTTGCTGCTCGACCGCCTGCACCATTGCAGAAACCGCTTCCGGGGCTTCCACCTGTGCCTGAAAAATCTCAGCTTCTCCACCGTCTGCTTCAATCAGGGTTTTTGTCTCCAAGGCGGCAGATTCGTTTGTGGCGTAGTTGATTGCGACACGAGCACCGGATTGCGCGAGGCGCAGGCAGATCGCCTTGCCGATTCCCCGTGATCCTCCCGTCACCAAGGCCACACGGTCTGCAAATTCCTGTTCTGGCATGTTCTTCCTTTTTGTTATTTGATTTCCTGAATTCGTCCTGAATCGAGGACGGTTTGAAAGAAGCCCGGAATGATTAGCCCACCCTGCACCGCTGCTTCCATTTCCGCTTCAGCCTTCCGGATTTGCTCCAACTGCTTGAGGGTGTCCTCGATCTTGTTGTAAGGCACGACGACCACACCGTTACGATCTCCGGCCACGAGGTCTCCAGCGCAGACTTGTTGGCCTCCAAGGATGACGGGCAACCCCACTGTTCCGGGACCGTTGCGGACCGGAGAGTTCGGTGTTATGCCTCGGCAAAACACGGGCAATCCCACCGGGAGGATGCCTTCGATGTCCCGGATTAGCCCGTCAGTCACGAAAGCCGTGATTCCTCGGTTGCGCATCATGCCTATCACCAAATCTCCAACAACGGCACAGCCCATATGTTCCTCGCTGGCGGCCAGCAGCACATCTCCGGGCTGGGCGGCTTCCAGTGCGCCAAACACGGCGAGATTGTCGGCAGGTCCAGCGTAGCAGGGCAGGGCTACGCCTACGAACTCGGAGTTTTTCAGAGCGAGCGGCTTGATCCGCCAGTCGAGTGCGCCCATGCCGCCGAGTGCATCCACAAGGTGACCCGTCATCACGCCTTGGAAGGCCGCGACGGTTTTCGTATCAGGACGCGCAAATTTGCGCCGGACTTTCAAAAGGGGTGGGTCTTCAATCATGCTGCTGTTTTAAATGAATGGTAGATTCCGCACAATGCACTCTCCATCACTCTGCCAGCAAAACCCTGAGGGTTCAAAGAAAAATTTGGAGTGGCAATCCGGGCCGCAAGATCAAGCGGGATTCTCAGGTCTGTCGGGGTTCTTTCCGTCTGAGAGGGAATGCGTTGTCCTGAAAAACTATAGCCACCCACTGCTGAGGATCAAGAGTTCCGTATTGAAAAACGAGCCGGAGCGTGCAATTTTCGATGGATCACTTCAACCCCAAATTGTGCCCGAAATCAAATGACCGAAGTTTTGTGTGAGCGTCCAGAAACTGGAATCGCGGTGCTGCGGCTCAACCGTCCGGAAGCCCGGAACGCCCTCAGCCTTTCACTGCGCAAGCAACTCGCCGAACACCTGAACACGTTGGACGAGAATCCGGATGTGCGGGCGGTGATCGTGACCGGAGACCGCAAGGCATTTGCCGCTGGAGCCGACCTCAAGCTGATGGTGGAGCAATCGCCGATGGGGATGCACCAACTCCGGCTGGATCGCCTCTGGCAGACGGTTGCCGAGTTCCGGAAACCGCTGATTGCCGCGATCAACGGCTATGCGCTGGGCGGCGGCTGTGAACTGGCCTTGCACTGTGATATCCTCATCGCCGGACACGACGCGACCTTCGGGCTTCCGGAAATCAAGGTGGGGATCATGCCCGGAGCTGGAGGCACTCAGCGGCTGGTGCGCCTCATCGGCAAGCACCGAGCGCTACGGGTGTTGTTGCGTGGCGAGTTGTTTGATGCCGAAACCGCCTATGCTTGGGGGCTGGTGAGTGAACTGGTGGAGCCGGACGCCGTGGAAGCGACCGCACTCGACTACGCCCGCACGATTTCCGGATTGCCCGCACGAGCAGTGGAATTCATCAAGGAATCAGTGCTGCAAGGTGCGGATTTGCCGCTTTCCGCCGCACTCACCCTTGAACGCAAATCGCTCCAACTTCTCTTCGACACCGCCGATCAGAAGGAAGGGATGCAGGCGTTCTTGGAAAAACGCAAACCGCAGTTCACAGGAGAGTGAGTCATGAGTGTGGAATTTGAGAAAATCATCGTGATTGGTGCCGGGGCTATGGGCCGTGGCATTGCGCAGGTTGCCACGCAAGCCGGGAGTGTTGTCCGGCTTTACGACATCCAGCCGGAACAGGCTGAAGCGGCTTGGGCTTTTGTGGAGAAGATGCTGCGCCGTGCCGCCGAGAAGGGGCGCATGGCGACCGAGGACGCCGAACAGGCGATTGCTCGTGTCACAGTGGCGGAGACTTTGGAAGCCTGCGCCGATGCTGATTTGGTGGTGGAGGCGATTGTCGAGAATCTGGAAATCAAGCAGCAACTTTTCCGGACACTGGAATCCGTGGTCTCGCCGGAGTGCGTGCTGGCGACGAACACGAGTTCGCTTTCGGTGACACGCATTGCCGCGACGTGCGAGCGTCCGGAGCGGGTGGCGGGCTACCACTTCTTCAATCCCGTCCCACTAATGCGCGTGGTGGAAGTGGTTCGCGCCCAGCGCACTTCGGCTGCGGTGATCGAGCGGCTGTCTGCCTACGCCAAGCAATTCGGGCACACCCCGGTGATTGCGGAGGACTCGCCCGGATTCCTCGTCAACCATGCAGGCCGTGGATTGTTTACTGAGGGTTTGCGTATTCTTCAGGAGAGCATCGCCGAACCAGTGGACGTGGATCGTGTGATGCGCGAGGTGGCGGGCTTCCGGATGGGACCGTTTGAGTTGCTGGATCTCACGGGTCTCGATGTTTCTGTGCCCGTGATGGAGCAGATTTACGGGCAGTTTTTTCAGGAACCACGCTTTCGTCCCACACCGCTTGCCGCACGGCGGTTTGCGGCGGGGGTGCTGGGCCGCAAGGTGGGCGAGGGTTTTTACCGCTATCGGGACGGACAGCAGGAAGCGCTTCCGGAAACGCCTGCACCGGAGTTCACAGGCGGATCGGTTTGGGTCAGCCCGGAAAATCCGGAAGGTGTGGTACTCGTGCGGGAATTTCTCGGAAAAATCGGTGTGGCTCCGGAATCCGGAGAGTGCCCTTCCGATGAGGCTCTGTGCCTCGTCACACCGCTTGGCGCAGACACCACCACTACCGCACTCGCTCAGTCACTCGCTCCGGAGCGCACGGTTGCAGTGGATGTGCTGTTTGGCTTCAAGGGGCGCTGCACGTTGATGGGCGCACCGACGCTGCGTTCGGAATACCGGAATCAAGCCCATGCGTTGTTCGCGCAGAACGGTGGCGCGGTCACGGTGGTTCGAGACAGCCCTGGATTCGTGGCGCAACGCATTGTGGCGATGATCGTCAACATCGCCTCGGACATCGCCCAGCAGCGCATCGCCACTCCAGAGGACATCAACCAAGCCGTCCGGCTCGGACTCGGTTATCCGCAGGGGCCGCTCGACTTGGGGGATTTCGTGGGGCCGCAGCGTATTCTGGCAATTTTGGAGGCGATGCACACATTCTATGGTGATCCTCGCTACCGTCCCAGCCCGTGGCTCAAGCGTCGTGCGCTGCTGGGGATTTCCCTGAACACTCTGGAATGGTGAATTCGAAATGACTTGGCTGGAAGGGAACAGCGTTGCGGACAAACACCCCGGAGATCGGTTAGCTGAATTATTGGCGCGTCCGGGAATTCTCCGCACACCGGGAACACACAACGCGCTTTGTGGGCTGCTTGCAAAGCGAGCGGGTTTCAATGCCCTCTATCTCTCAGGGGCAGCACTCTCGGCATCGCTCGGTCTGCCCGATTTGGGAGTGATGACGCAGGAGGAACTTTGCGCAGCGGTGCGCTCAATTTACCGAGCCACAGGGCTGCCGATCATTGTGGATGCTGACACGGGTTATGGTGAAGCGCTTAACGTGATGCGGCTGGTCCGGGAACTGGAAGTTGCAGGCGCTGCGGCGGTGCAGCTTGAGGATCAGGTGCTGCCCAAAAAGTGTGGACACCTCAGCGACAAACGACTCGTTCCTGCGGAAGAAATGGCCCGCAAAGTAGCCGCCGCCTGCAAAGCTCGAACGCACCTTCGTATCGTGGCCCGCACCGATGCGGCGGCAGACAGTGTGGAGGATGCCATGAGGCGGGTGAAGCTGTACGAGGATGCTGGAGCCGACATCATTTTTCCGGAAGCCCTCACCGAGGCGGAGCAGTTCCGGACGTTTGCCAACGAACTGCGTGTTCCGATTCTGGCAAACATGACTGAGTTTGGACGCACTCCGTACCGTACTGCCGATGAGTTTGCCGAACTTGGTGTCAAGCTGGTGATTTGGCCCGCGTCGTCCCTGCGCGTGGCGATGAAAGCGGTGGAGGCATTTTACGCAGATCTCGCCGAATCCGGAGAGGCTCGCGGCTGGCTGAACCGGATGCAGACCCGGACGGAGTTGTACGACCTGATTGGCTACCACGACTTTGAGACGCTGGACCAAACCATTGCGCAAAGCACACTGCCGGAAAAGCCGGGAGCTTGATTCACCGTTTGGAGTTCATTGCACAGAACTGCCACCGATTCCGCTTGATTGTATTTTGTCCTCCGGGGATGATGACACTATCTAGAACGGTCTAGTTTCCTAGAAAAATCTTTTTATTTCAGCAGTATGGCGTTTTCTTTTGTGTGAAGGAAGATCGCTGTGTTGGCATAGTTTCTGCGCTTACTTTAACATGGGTACTCGGCATCACCGTGTGATCATTCTTGGTTCCGGCCCTGCCGGGTTGACCGCTGCCATTTACGTAGCGCGGGCTAACCTGAGTCCGGTGTTGGTTTCCGGCAACGAACCGGGTGGGCAGTTGATGATCACCACCGATGTGGAGAACTATCCGGGCTATCCGGAGGGAGTGCAAGGTCCAGAGATGATGGACCAGTTCATGGCGCAAGCCAGACGCTTCGACACCAAGTTTATCAATGGCGATGTGGTTTCCGTCGATCTGTCCCAGCGGCCGTTTCGGCTGGAGCAGTCCAATGAGGAGTCGCTGACTTGTGAAACCCTCATCATCGCCACTGGAGCTTCGGCGCGGTGGCTTGGGCTGGAGTCCGAGCAGCAGTTTAATGGACGCGGCGTCTCGGCGTGCGCGACCTGTGATGGTTTTTTCTTCCGCAATCAGGATGTCGCCGTCGTGGGTGGTGGGGATACGGCGATGGAGGAAGCCCTCTACCTCGCCAACCTCTGCCGCAGCGTGACAGTGTTTCACCGTCGGGACACCCTCCGGGCGAGCCGGATCATGCAAGAGCGGGCGTTCAAGCATGAGAAAATCCGGTTTTTCTGGAACTCCGCCGTTGAGGAGGTTTTGGGAGACGATTCCGGGATGGCGGGGGTGCGGGTCAAAAATCTGGAGACGAACGCAGTGGCAGAGCATGAGTTCACCGGCCTGTTCGTCGCCATCGGGCACACGCCCAACACCAAGTTGTTTGCAGGCCAGCTTGCCATGGACGGAAATGGCTACCTTGAGGTCCGCCCGGGAACGACCTTCACCTCGGTGTCAGGAGTCTTTGCGGCAGGGGATGTGGCGGATCCCACCTATCGGCAAGCCGTGACCGCAGCCGGAACGGGTTGCATGGCGGCAATTGATGCCGAACGCTGGTTGGCAGAACAAGAGCTTTGAAAAATGATTTTTACAAATAGGTTGATCAATGCGAAATTCGATTGTAACGGGCATCGTTGCGGGGCTTGCCGCAATGGTGCTGAGTCTGCTTTACCTCATCCATTTTCAGGAGGTTAGCCCCGCAGCACTTACGCTCTCAACTCCGGTCCTTTACCTGCTGGCGGCACTGGCGCTAGTGAGTGTGCTCGTCGTTGCGCGGTTGCAGCGCGTACCCCGCCTCTCAGTCCCCGATGTGGAAACCGGAGCAAGGTTGAAGGGTTTTGTGAAGTGGTTCAACCCCAGCAAGGGATTCGGTTTCATCGAACAGGACGGGGGACAGGATTTCTTTGTGCACCAGTCTGAGATCCAGCAAAACGGATTCCGTTTTCTTAACAAGGACGAGCGCGTTGAGTTTGAAGCCTCGGTCGGAGACAAGGGGCCGATCGCCAAGAACGTGGTGCGGCTTGACGGCTACGAACCGGTCGCGGAAGACTACCAAGTTTCACAAGCCTCCTGAACCTGTCTACTCCGAGGATTCCATGAAAAAGGGCAAACTGGTACTCGCCTATTCCGGGGGGTTGGACACCTCCGTGATTTTGCACTGGCTGACCACGCAGGGCTACGACGTGGTGGCACTCTGCCTTGATTTGGGGCAGAAGGTGGACGATTTGGACGAAATCCGCCGCAAGGGTGCAACCGCCGGGGCCAGCAAGGTATTGGTGGAAAATGTGCAGGAGGAGTTTGTGCGGGAATACGTCTTTCCTGCGCTTCAGTGGAACGCGATCTACGAGGGCACTTACCTGCTTGGCACGTCGCTCGCTCGTCCCCTGATCTCCAAGAAGCAAATCGAATGCGCGGTGCGCGAAGGGGCCGTCGCCGTCAGCCACGGAGCCACCAGCAAGGGCAACGATCAGGTGCGCTTTGAGTTGGGCTACTACGCGCTCAAACCGGACATTGAGATTGTCGCACCGTGGAAGATTCCGGAGTTCTACCAGCGCTATCCCGGACGCACGGAACTGATCGCTTATGCCAAAGAACACGGCATTCCGGTCAAAGCCACCACCGAGCAGCCGTGGAGTTCCGATGAGAATCTCATGCACATCAGCTTTGAATCCGGAATGCTGGAAGACCCGTGGCAGGCGCCGCGGGAAGAGATGTTCGAGTTCTCGCAAGCGCCGCAGAACGCTCCGGACGAAGCGCAGGAACTGCTTGTTGAGTTTGCATCCGGAATCCCGGTCGCCGTCGATGGTGAGGCACTGTCTCCTGCTGCTTTGCTGACCACGCTTAACGAGATTGGCGGACGCCACGGCATTGGGCGGATTGACATGGTGGAGTCGCGCTTTGTCGGCATGAAAAACCGGGGGGTGTACGAAACTCCGGGAGGGACGATCCTGCACACTGCGCATCGTGCGATGGAATCCATCACCCTCGATCGTGGGGTCATTAACCTCAAGGACACGCTGATGCCGCGCTTTGCGCAACTGGCGTACAATGGGTTCTGGTTTTCCCCAGAAATGGAGGTGCTGCTAGAGATGGGCCGTAAGACGCAGAATCGTGTTTCTGGAACCGTGCGTTTGCAACTCTACAAGGGGAACTGTATGGTGACAGGCCGTAAGTCGCCGAACAGCCTCTACGACGAGGACATGGCGACCATGGAGGCCGATCAGGGGGCCTATGATCCTCGTGACGCGATCGGCTTCATCCGGCTCAATGCTTTGCCGTTGCGCATCCAAGCCCGGATGCGTTAAGGCCCCACGCTCTTTTCTCCATCGCTTTGGAGGCGACATGAACCCACGGGTACTTTTCCCGCTACTCACCCTCATCTTTTTCGCCTCCACCTGTGTCCTCGCCTTCCTCTATCTTCAGGACCGACCGGATCCGCTGCAAACGGAACTTAGCCACGTTGCAACCGAGCCGTCGCCGCCGGAACCGCTGATTACTGCGGAAGAACTTCAGCAGTTACGGGAGTTGGCGAACGAGCAGAAGGAACTGAAACTGCTTACGGAACGCCTTTCTGCCGACCTGAAACTGTCCGGGGATGCGAAGGAGGTGCTGGATCAGATTCAACTGGGACGGCAGGTGGTCCGGGATTTCGAGAAACACTTCCTCAACCACCCCTTCTTCCTCAAGCAGGGAGGGCTGTTTGCGTACCTGCGCAAGAAGGTGGAACGCTACTTGAACCAGCAGGAAATTCTGCTTGAAGACACTGGAATTGCACAGGCGGAGGTGGCGCAACTCCGCAAGGATTTGCTCGCCTGGATCGTTGAACGCTCGGACGAGGAGGTGGACGGAGCGGCCCGTTATGCGGCGTTCTTCTTCGCAGAAACCCTCTACGATCTGCCCCTGAGCCTGCTTGCGTCCCGGCTGGTTCCAGATATCGAGGCCGTGAATTTTGATGAACCGGTGCGGGTGCAGGAGGTGCGGACCACTGCGATCCGCGATGAAGACGGGGAACTCAACGAGTCCGGCAAGGTTGAACTGGAGCGCTACACGATCGCCCAGCAGTTCTTCTTTCGGCGTGGGCCCAAGGTGTCGGGGCGGGTGGTCCTATTCTTGAAGTCTTATCTGGCCTACAGCGGCACCTGAGCCAAACAGTTGCAGGGTTCGTGTTTTACACAGCGGAACAAATCCTGTATGCTGAATCTAGAGTGCGTGTTCGTCACGTTTTTCTTGCAATCAATCTCTTCTCTAGGAGGGTTATGTTCCAACTGAGTCCTCAAAATACCTTGGCGTATGGAGCGGTCCCAGTCGCATCCGTTACTGTGCAAGATCGTTTGGCCTTCCTCAAGAAGGTCTATGGTCTACTCGCCGCCTCGCTGTTCACGGCCGCCATCGGAGCCTACATGGGTGCAGGCCCACTGTTTCAAGTGGTGGCCCCGAACATCTTCCTGCTGTTCATTGCCCAGATCGGCCTCATCTTCTTTGCGTCCTATGCCGCGCAGAAGCCAGGTCTGAACATGGTCGCGTTGTTCAGTTTCACGACCGTCTCCGGACTGACCCTTGGGCCAGTGCTGGCGATGTATGTGATGGCCGGACGTAGCCACATCATCACCGAGGCCTTCTTGCTGACGGCGCTGATCTTCACGGCCCTGACGCTCTATGTCGTCTTCTCACGCAAAGACTTCAGCTTCATGTCCGGGTTCTTGTTCACCGGACTGATCATCGTGGTTGTCGGTGGCCTGCTGAATGCGTTGGTCTTCCAAAGTCCGATGGGGCAGTTCATGATCTCCGGTGCAGTGGTGTTCCTCTTCAGCGGGTTCATCCTCTATGACACCTCCAACATTCTGCGCAACTACAGCACAGACCAACACGTTAGCGCCACGCTTGCGCTCTACCTTGACGTCCTCAATCTCTTCGTCGCCCTGCTCAGTATCCTTGGGCTGGTCCGCGACGATTAAGCACTCCCGGAGTTTTTTTCCGGAATCCTCGGGACTGCCGCTCCCATGTGGAGCGGCACAGGTCCGCACTCACCTGCAATTTGAACGGATGGCATGAGACGTCTCGGATGGACTCTCATCTTGGGATCCCTCGGCATTCCCATCCTGTTGATGCTCGGACTGGGCATCGCCTTTTTGTTGACTTATCAAGAGGCGATCCTCGATTTCCGCAAAGCCATCGGCGGGATTGAATCCAATACCATCCTTTACGACCGAAACGGCCAGCAGTTTCACTCTTTTCATCGCGGTGAAAATCGACTGGTTGTTTCTCTTCAACAGATCAGCCGTCCGCTGCAACTCAGCGTTTTGGCGGCGGAGGACACCCGTTTTTTTCAGCATCGCGGGGTGGACACGCGGCGCATCCTCTCTGCGTTGTGGACGGATTTACTGGAAGGTGGCTGGCGTCAGGGAGCAAGTACGATCACTCAGCAACTCGTCAAGCTGACCCTGCTGACACCGGAAAAAACCCTGACCCGGAAAATCCGGGAAGCCGGAATCGCCATCTCTCTGGAGTTGAAGTTCTCCAAGTCGCAAATCCTCGAACACTACCTCAACACCATCTATTTTGGGCACGGCAACTACGGGATCGAGCAGGCAGCACGGACCTACTTTGGCCAGAAAGCCAGCGCATTGGGGTTGGCCGAAGCGTCTTTGCTGGCGAGTCTGATCAAAAAACCGGAGGCCTACCTCCGGATTCCGGATTCGCTCTCGGCGAAGGCCACGCATTTCCCTCCGGAAGCGTTGCAGGAATTGCTGAACCGCCGCCGCCTGGTGCTGGCGCACTTGCAGGAGTTGGGGTGGGTTGCAGCAGAGGAGGTGCAAAAGGCACTGGCCTCGCCCGTCCGCATGCGGCTCCCCAAGCGTTCCGGAGAGTTGGGCGCGTACTTTGCCCAGCACGTTGTGCGTTTGTTGCGCAAACGGCATAAGATCGATGAGATTTTTGGTGAGGGCTTCCGAGTGTACACCACGCTCGATCCTAAGGTGCAACGTGTGGCGGAAGCAGTGATTTACCAAGAGTTCTTTGAGAAGCAGCAACGCCCGGAGCAGGTCGCGTTTGTGAGTCTGGAACCGCATACCGGGAAGGTCCGGGCGTTGGTGGGTGGCAAGAATTACTGGACCTCGCAGTTCGATCGTGCGGTGATGGCCAATCGGCAACCCGGTTCGGCCTTCAAGCCCCTGCTCTATGCAACAGCACTGGAGCGCAACTTTGTGCCACAGACTTCCTACCTTGACCAGCCCGTGTATTTTGAGGGCGAGACCAGCGAGGGCGAACTCACCGTATACGCCCCGCGCAATGCGGACGACAAATATGGCGGAGAGCGCACCCTGACGAACCAATTTGGGGAACCGTACCACGAGGACTACATGACGCTGGCAAAGGCGTTTGAGCGCTCCGTCAACACTATCGCGGTGCAGGTGCTGCATGATCTTGGCATCCATCAGGTCACGCGGCAGGCGCAAAAGCACGGGATCACGATCCGGAGCGAAATGGGGTTGTGTATCGCACTGGGTTGCTCCGGAGTTTCGCTGCTGCAATTGACGGCGGCCTACGCCCCCTTCGTCAACGCCGGGCGCTACGCCAAGCCTGTCTTCATCACCCGCATTGAGGAGACCTCCGGACGTGTGCTCTACGAATATCAGCCAACCGAACCCAAAACCGTACTGAGTGAGTGGACGGCGTTCCGGATGCGCTGGATGCTGGAAAACGTGGTGAAACGGGGCACCGGACGCCGGGCAGGCTGGGAAAACCCGGATCGGCCAATTGGCGGCAAGACCGGCACAAACACTGCGTCCCGTGATGCTTGGTTTGTCGGGTTCACCCCAGAATTGGTCGCTGGGGTTTGGGTGGGAACCGACGACAACCAGCCGATGCCCGGAGAAAGCGGCGGGCGCACCCCGGCGCTGCTCTGGCACCGCTTCATGCGCGGGGCGCTGGACACGTTGCCTCAAAGGAAACTGCCGCCGCCGCCCAACCACATCATGCGTTCCACCTGTTCCGTTTCCGGACAACTGGCCACCCGGAACTGTCCAGACACCCTGCCCTACCCCTACCTGCCCGGAAACTCCTCGTTGGAGTTCTGTAACCTGCATCCCGGTTTTCCCCTGAACAGCAACTAAATAGAGTTCGTTGAAATTTTTTGATTGACAGTCTGTCTGTCTTCCGGTATTCTCAACTGTTTATTAGAGTTTCTTGCTGCTCTTGCTCCAAGCAGACTTTAGCCCTCCTCTATGCATACGGCATCCAGACTTCTCCTTCCTGTTGGTTCTGTTCCGACAGAACTCGGATTTTGCCCCTCCCTCCACCCTCTTGGAGTGCAGAAAAACTTTCAAAAGTCACCCGCTCATGCATCAAGCCCCGGGCTTTTTGCGATCTTTGATTCTAGGAGTTGACCCTTGGAATTCTCTTGTGTTGCGGGGAACGCCGGGCGAAGTATCGCTCCTTGCGCTTCCTATTTTCTGGCGGATTTTCCGCGACCTGCATCCCGCTACCATGTGGTCAGCGGCACTGGCTTATGGCGGCAGGGAAAGGCGGGTTTCTCCGAGGCTAATCACTGCACCTTTGGACGTGCCGGATCTGCTTCAGATTCAGAAGGATTCCTACGGGCGCTTCCTTCAGCGCGATGTCCCCCCGGATCAGCGTGGGAAAGAGGGACTGGAAGCGGTTTTCCGCTCGATCTTTCCGATCTCCGACTTCAGCGGCTCTTCGACGCTGGAGTACGTTCACTACCGCCTCGGCGACCCCAAGTATGATGTGGAGGAATGCCGAGTGCGTGGCGTGACCTTCGCCTGCCCGGTCCGTGTGGCCCTGCGCCTGATTATCTGGGAGAAGGAAGAAGGCTCGGAGACCAAGCACATCCGAGACATCAAGGAACAGGATATTTACCTCGGCGAAATTCCGCTGATGACATCGACCGGCTCTTTCATCATTAACGGCACGGAGCGGGTCATTGTCAGTCAGATGCACAAGAGTCCTGGCGCCTTCTTCACCCACGACAAGGGCAAGGGCGTGAGCGGAAGGGTGCTTTACTCTGCACGGCTCATCCCACAACGCGGTTCGTGGCTGGACTTTGAGTTTGATGCCAAGGACTTCCTCTATGTGCGCATTGACCGCCGCCGCAAGTTCCCGGCGACCGTCTTGCTGATGGCACTCGGAATGACGGAAGAGCAGATTCTGGAATACTTCTATTCCTTTGAAACCATCAATCTGGGGGACGCGCAGTCTGGGGATGTGCTTGAATCCATGACCTTCCAGCGCGCCTTCAACTCGGCACTCATGCTGGATCAGCGGGTTCAACTCCCCATCACTGATCCGGAATCCGGGGAGATCCTCGTCAAGCCGAACCAGCGCATCAACAAACGCTTGGTTGCCAAGCTCGAAAAAGCTGGAGTCACGCAGGTTCCCTGCACCTATGCAGAATTGACCGGGCGCATTTTGGCCCACACAATTATGCAGGGTGAGCAACTGGTTGCGAAGTGCAACACGCCCATTTCCAAGGAACTGCTGGACACGTTGCTGGAACAGGGCATCCGCGAGTTTGAGGTGCTGCACATGGCTCCGCAACTGATTGGGCCGAGCCTCCGGGCAACAATGGAGTTGGACAAGGTCACCTCCCCAGAACAGGCGCTCATCGAGGTTTACAAAAAGATGAAACCGGGCGATCCACCGACCCTGGAAGCCGCGAAGACGATGCTTCAGAACTTCTTCTTCAATGAAGAGCGCTATAGCCTCTCCAAAGTGGGCCGCCTCAAGATCAACAAGAAACTGGGACAGGACTACCCCCTTGAGCAGTTGGTCCTGACACATGAGGATATTCTGCTGACCGTGAAGTACCTGCTGGAACTCAAGGAAGGGAATCCACAGCGTTTCGTTGACGATATTGACCATCTCGGCAACCGCCGGGTGCGCAGCGTTGGCGAATTGCTGGAAACGCAGTTCCGGATTGGTCTGGTGCGGATGGAACGCACGATCAAGGAGCGCATGTCGTTGCAGGACACGGAAACGATGATGCTGCATGACATTGTAAACGCCAAGCCGGTGGCTGGGGCAATTCACGAGTTCTTTGGTAGCAGTCAGCTTTCGCAGTTCATGGACCAGACGAACCCGCTCTCCGAGATCACGCACAAGCGACGTCTCAGTGCTTTGGGCCCGGGGGGCCTGACTCGTGAGCGTGCAGGTTTTGATGTCCGGGATGTTCACTCCTCGCATTATGGGCGCATCTGCCCCATCGAGACACCGGAAGGCCCGAATATCGGCCTGATCGCCTCGCTAGCGACCTTTGCCCGGGTCAACGATTTCGGGTTCATCGAAACGCCCTACCGCAAGATTGAGGACGGCCGGCTGACAGATCAGGTGGAGTACCTCTCCGCGATTGAGGAGGACAAGTTCCGGATTGCGCAAGCGAACTCGACAGTTGACGAGAACGGGGGGCTGGTTGAGGAATTTGTCTCATCCCGCTTGGGCAGCGAATTTGTGGGAGTACCCCGCGAGGAAGTGGACTACATTGACGTGGCTCCCACCCAGTTGGTTTCGGTGGCGGCATCGCTCATTCCCTTCTTGGAGCATGATGACGCGAACCGTGCACTGATGGGATCGAACATGCAGCGCCAAGGGGTGCCACTGGTGCGTCCGACTGCCCCGCTGGTCGGGACCGGCGTGGAGCATCAGGCTGCGATTGATTCCGGAACCTGCGTGGTGGCCAAGCGCTCCGGGCTGGTGGACAGCGTGGACGCAGGCCGCATCGTGATTCAGGCGGATGTGGACCTCACCAGCGAGGATACGGTCATCCCTGCGAACGTGGACATCTACCATCTCACGAAGTACCGCCGCTCCAACCAGAACACCTGCATCAACCAGCGTCCGATCATCCGCAAGGGTGACTATGTGCGCAAAGGGGATGCGATCGCCGATGGTGCCAGCACGGAATCCGGAGAACTGGCGCTGGGTCAGAACGTGCTGATTGCGTTCATGCCGTGGCACGGCTACAACTTCGAGGACTCGATCATGGTCTCGGAGCGCATGCTCCACGAGGATCGCTACACCTCGGTCCATATCGATGTGCTAGACATGGTTGCCCGCGACACTAAGCTGGGTAAGGAGGAGGTCACTCGCGACCTTCCAAACGTCAGCGAGGACGCTTTGAGTTACCTCGACGAGAGCGGGATTATTCAAATTGGTACAACGGTCCGAACGGGAGACATTCTCATCGGAAAGATCACTCCGAAGGGCGAGACGCAACTCAACCCGGAAGAAAAACTACTGCGCGCGATCTTTGGTGAGAAGGCTGGGGATGTTCGGGACTCCTCCCTGCGTGTGCCTCAGGGCATGGAAGGGGTGGTGACTGATGTGGTGGTCTTCAACCGCGAGGGTGTGGAGCGCGATGAGCGCACCCGCCAGATTGAGCGGGATCTGCTCGACAAGTACGGGAAGGACCATCGTGACGAAATCCGCATCGTCCGGAGTAACCTCGTCAAGCGCATCTTCGCGATTGCTACAGGGCAGCAACTGGCGAAGGATTTTGTGAACTTGCAGGGTGAAACGCTTTACAAGCGTAATACTGAGATCACACAGGAACTGCTGGAAAGCCTGCCGCTGAATGAAAGTTGGAAGAACTTTGAGGTCAGTGTTCCTGAGACCAACGGCAAGGTTTCGATCTTGGTGTACAACGCGCTTCAGCAGGTGTACTTGCTGGAGAACGTCTATCAGGACCGCTGCGAGAAGGTCTCCAAGGGAGACGATCTGCCTCCGGGCGTGATCCGGATGATCAAGGTCTACATCGCCATCAAGCGCAAGCTCTCCGTGGGCGACAAGATGGCTGGGCGTCACGGCAACAAGGGTGTGGTTTCGACCATCCAGCCGATGGAGAATATGCCCTACATGGAAGATGGTTCGCCAATCGACATTGTGCTTAATCCACTCGGAGTGCCTTCCCGGATGAACGTTGGGCAGGTGCTGGAGACCCACCTTGGCCGTGTCGCCAAGGGGCTGGGCGACCAGATTCAGGCACTGCTGGACGAGCAGCAACCGATCCAACAACTCCGGGAGTTTCTGGACAAGATCTACGAATCGAAGGTGGTTCGGGAACATCTCAAGAGTTTAGATGATGATGCCTTTCTGGAGTTCGCCCGCAAAAACCGCATGGGCGTCTCGATGGCCACTCCGGTGTTTGACGGGGCTGCGGAATCGGATATCCATCGGATGGCCGCACTGGCCAGCTTGCCCAAGTCCGGGCAGGTGTGGTTGAACGATGGCATGACGGGTGAGCGCTTTGCTCAGAAAGTGACTGTCGGCTACGCCTACATCCTCAAACTGCACCACTTGGTGGACGAGAAGATTCACGCCCGCTCCACGGGGCCGTACTCGCTGGTGACGCAACAACCGCTTGGCGGCAAGGCGCAGTTCGGCGGACAACGTTTCGGGGAGATGGAGGTCTGGGCTCTGGAAGCCTACGGGGCCGCCCACACGCTTCAGGAACTGCTCACCGTCAAGTCCGACGATGTGTACGGGCGGAACAAGATTTACGAGAACATCGTCAAGGGCCGTCACCAGATGGAAACCGGACTTCCGGAATCCTTCAAGGTGCTGATCAGTGAACTCAAGAGTCTCTATCTCAACATCGAACTTCTGCAAGAAACCGATGAGCCGGAGGACTTGGAAACTGGAGGATCCGTGGAAGCCCCTGCGGAAACGAAAACAGTTGCGGAAGTCCCCGCTGTTGCCGAAGCACCGGAGAGTACTCCGGAAGAAGTCGAAGCGTAACGAAACACCGGCTCCCCGAAGGATCAGGCTTGGAGAGCCGGGAGTACGATTAGTTGACACTCTCCCTCACATAGGAGCCAAACATGTCGCTTAGAAGTCTGTTTGAAGTTGCTGATGACCCGAAGAATTACTCTGCCGTGCGCATCAAGATTGCCACGTCGGACGATGTGGGTGAATGGTCCTTCGGAGAAGTGAAAACCTCCGAAACCATTAATTACCGCACCTTCAAGCCTGAACGGGACGGTCTGTTCTGCGGAAAAATCTTTGGTCCAGTCCACGATTACGAGTGCATCTGCGGCAAGTACAAGCGCATGAAGCACCGGGGTGTCACCTGTGAGAAGTGCGGGGTTGAGGTGATCGAGTCCAAGGTGCGACGTGACCGCATGGGCAACATCAAGCTCGCCACACCCATTTCGCATGTCTGGTTTCTCAAAGGAGTGCCCAGTCGCATTGCCACGCTGCTGGAGATGAGCCTGCGGGATCTGGAGCGCGTGCTCTACTTTGACGCCTACGTCGTTCTAAGCCCCGGAAGCTCCGATTTGGAGCGCCGGAGTTTGGTTGAGGAAGAAGAGTACCGCGAACTCAATGACCTCCACCCCGATCTGGAGTTGGGCATGGGAGCCGAATCGGTTCGGACCCTGCTACGCCGCTTGGACTTGGACCAACTGGACAAAGACATCCGCACAGACTTGGCAAACACCGCGTCGGAAACCAAACGCAAGCGGCTCGTCAAACGCCTAAAAATCATTACCGCACTACTGACTTCCGGAAACGCCGTTGATGCGATGATTCTGGAGAATCTTCCAGTACTGCCTCCGGAACTACGCCCGTTGGTGCCTTTGGAGGGTGGACGTTTTGCGACGAGCGACCTCAACGATCTCTATCGACGGGTTATCCATCGTAACAACCGGCTCAAGCGGCTCATCGAACTGCGGGCACCGGGGATCATTGTCAAGAACGAGAAGCGCATGCTGCAAGAATCAGTGGACGCTCTCTTCGACAACGGACGTCGCGGACGTCCGATGGTCGGTTCCAACAAGCGCCCGTTGAAATCGCTCTCGGACATGCTCAAGGGTAAACAGGGGCGTTTCCGCCAGAACCTGCTTGGTAAGCGCGTGGATTATTCCGGACGGACGGTGATCGTCGTGGGGCCAAACCTCAAGCTCCACCAGTGTGGACTCCCCAAACGCATGGCGCTGGAGCTGTTTAAGCCGTTCATTTTCCACCGCATCATTGATCACGATGAGGTGCACACCATCAAGAACGCAAAACGGAAACTCGACGAGGATCTCCCGGAAGTTTGGTCGATCTTGGACGATGTGGTTCGGGAGCATCCGATCATGCTCAACCGCGCTCCAACCTTGCACCGCTTGGGCATCCAAGCATTTGAACCGATCTTGATCGAGGGCAAAGCGGTCCAACTCCACCCCTTGGTCTGCACGGCGTTCAACGCCGACTTTGATGGCGACCAGATGGCGGTTCATGTTCCGCTGTCGGTGGAGGCACAGTTGGAGGCAAAAATTCTGATGATGTCCACCAACAACGTCCTCTCCCCGGCCAACGGAAAACCGGTGATGACGCCCACACAGGACATGGTTCTGGGGTTGTACTGGATCACTCGCGAACGCCCCGGAGTGACGGGTGAGGGTAAAATTTTCACAGGCAAAGCCGAAGTCCAAGCGGCCTACGATCATGGCAAGGTGGACTTGCACGCCCGGATCATCCTGCGGCTGGACGGCCAGCGGGTCGAGAGTACTGTGGGCCGGGTTCTGCTTTCACAAGTGATTCCGAAGGAGGTGCCTTACGAATTCATCAACCGCCATCTCAAGAAGAAGCAGATGAGCGAACTGGTGGACGTGGCTTATCGTACTGCCGGGAGCGTCAAGGCGGTGGAGATGCTGGATGAGCTCAAGCGCATCGGCTACAGCTACGCGACATGGGCTGGGTTCTCGATCGGCATGGACGACATGGTGATTCCCCCTGAGAAACAGGCGTTGATCGATGAGGCACAGGAGCGGGTTAATGAAATCAATACCCAGCACCAAGATGGACTGATCACCGATGGTGAACGCTACAATCAGGTCATTGACATCTGGGCACGGACCACTGAACGCATCGCCGAGCGCATGTCACAGGGGTTGCAGCAGGAGATTAAAGACGATGAAGGCGGCAGCAAGGTGAACTCGATCTTCATGATGGCTGACTCCGGAGCCAGAGGGTCTAACCAGCAGATGAAGCAGCTTGCAGGAATGCGCGGGTTGATGGCCAAGCCGTCTGGAGAGATCATCGAAACCCCCATCCACGCGAACTTTCGCGAGGGCTTGAACGTTCTGGAGTATTTCATCTCCACCCACGGTGCCCGCAAAGGACTCGCTGACACAGCGCTCAAGACCGCAAACTCCGGATACCTCACCCGGCGGCTGGTGGACGTTGCGCAAGATTGCGTGATCACCACCGAAGACTGTGGAACGCTTGACGGGATTGAGATGACCTCCCTGATCGAGTCCGGAGAGATCATTGAAGGCTTGGGGGATCGGATTCTGGGCCGGGTGATTCAGGAGGATGTCCTTGATGAGGAAGGCAAGGTGGCCATTTCTGCCGGCGCTGAAATCACCGAAGCCGAGCGGGATTTGGTGGAAGAACTTCGGGTGGAAAAGGTGATGGTCCGCTCCCTGCTGACCTGCGCCATGGATCATGGGGTCTGCAAACGTTGCTACGGGCGCGACCTCGCTCGTGGACACCTAGTCTCGATGGGTGATGCTGTCGGAGTGATTGCCGCACAGAGTATTGGGGAACCCGGGACACAACTCACGATGCGGACTTTCCACATTGGAGGCACCGCGAGCCGCTTGGCCGAACAGAACACTTGGGAAGCGAAGTTCAGTGGGATCCTCAAATTTCACGAACTCAAGGAGGTGAAGAACGAGAAAGGGCACTGGGTGGTGCTTGGACGTCGGGGGGAAGCCGTGATTGTCGACGAGTTGGGCAAGGAGCGCGAACGACGACCGTTACCGCTCGGTACGATCATCCGGGTCAATGCGGGAGCTCATGTGGAGCAGGGCGACAGGGTTGCCGAGTGGGATCCCTTCTCCGTGCCGATCCTCACGGATGTGACAGGCTTCGTCAAATACAGTGAGATTGTGGAGGGCGAAACCTTCAAGGAGCAGGTGGACGAGGTCTCTGGGGTGTCTCGCAAGGTGATTCAAGAAGCGCCCGATCAGGAACACAGCCCGCAGTTGGTCATCTGTGACGAGCAGCAGAACACGGTCGTCCGAGAGAACGAGATAGATGCGGTGTTCAACCTGCCGATCAAGGCTGAGTTGGTGGTCGAGGACGGGCAGCCGGTTTATGCTGGAGACATCCTCGCCAAGATTCCCCGGGAACTTGCCAAGAACAAGGACATCACCGGGGGGCTGCCCCGTGTGGCTGAGCTTTTCGAGGCGCGCATTCCGAAAGATCAGGCGGTGATCACCGAGATTGACGGGATTGTTGAATTCGGCATGGACTTCAAAAAGAAGCAGCGCATCATCATCCGTCCGGAAGATGGTCGAGGCGAACCGAAGGAGTACCTCATCCCTCGGGGCCGTCATATCACCGTCCACATGGGCGAGTATGTGCGTGCCGGGGATCCGCTCATTGATGGCTCCCCAAATCCCCACGATATTCTTGAAGTGAAGGGGACGAAGGCGTTGCAGAAGTACATGGTGGACGAGGTCCAGCAGGTGTATCGTTTGCAGGGAGTGGGCATCAACGACAAGCACATCGAGGCGATTGTCCGCCAGATGCTCCGACAGGTGCGTGTTGAGGAGCCGGGCAACTCCACCTTCCTGGTTGGGGAGGAAGTTGCGCGGGTGCGGATCAAGGCGGAGAACGCGAAGTTGATCAACCAAGGCTTGCAGCCGGCGCGGTCCAAGCCGAAGTTGCTGGGCATCACCAAGGCTTCGCTGAGTACGGATTCGTTCATTTCCGCCGCCTCGTTCCAGGAAACGACAAAAATCCTCACCGATGCTGCGTTGGAAGGGAAAATGGACACGTTCCGGGGACTCAAGGAAAACGTCATTCTGGGGCGTTTGATCCCGGCAGGCACGGGCTTCAGCGAGTTCCGAGGATTGGCCTACGAACTCAATGGCGCGATTGACCCGGAAGCCCTCAAGCGAGCCACCGAGGCTAAAGCAGCAGCACAAGTGGCACTGGAAGCTAAAGCAGCACGGGCCAAAGCAGCCGAAGCCGCACGCAAAGAAGCCGAAGCCGCACGGACCGCCGAAGCCAAAGCGGTTGTGGAGATGGTTGTGGCCGATCCCGGAGCGGTGGAAACCACGGCTGAGACCGTCTGATTTCAGCAGTACGTCCGGACCATGCCGAGACTTCGGTCGGACGCACCTTCGTGCTTCTTGCTGTCTCTCAGTGTCCGGGACTACGAACTGGATCGCTTTGGCGTGGTGAACAACGCGGTGTACCAGAACTATTTGGAACACACCCGCCACGCCTTCCTTGAGTCACGGGGGGTCTCCCTGACCGATCTTCACGAGCAAGGTTTCAGTCCAGTGGTTTCCCGTGCGGAAATCGAGTATCGTGCCCCCCTCAAAAGCGGTGACGCTTTTGACGTAACCTTGACCGTGGAAGCATTGACCCGGATTCGCTTCGTGTTCTTCCAGGAAATCATCCGCGATGTGGATCGTCAGATCGTGACCCGTGCCCGCATCACGGGAACCGTTATTGACGCCTTGGGCAAACCCAAACTCCCCGAAGTGTTCGATCAACTTCGCAACTCCACTCTACTTTCCGAAACTTCATGACTCCTGCTCCCGACCTCGCTCAGCGTTGTGTTCACACCATCCGCTTCCTTGCTGCCGATGCCGTGCAACAAGCCAACAGCGGACACCCCGGAACTCCGATGGCCCTAGCGGATCTTGCGTTGGTCCTTTGGACACGCTTTCTGCGCTACAATCCGGAGGTTCCGGATTGGCCGGACCGCGACCGTTTTGTGCTTTCGATCGGGCACGCTTCGATGCTCCAGTATGCGATGCTGCATTTGGCAGGCTACGATTTGTCGCTGGACGAGATCACGCAGTTCCGGCAGTGGGAAAGCCGCACTCCGGGGCATCCGGAGGTTGGACGCACTCCGGGGGTGGAATGCACAACGGGGCCGCTCGGCGCGGGGTTCGGAAATTCCGTCGGCATGGCACTCGCTGCGAAGATGTTGGCAGCACGATTCAACACGGCAGAGCAAGCGCTGATCACGTCCCGGATTTTCATGTTTTGCAGCGATGGTGATCTTCAGGAGGGGCTTACTGCGGAAGCCGCTTCGTTTGCAGGACACTTGGGGCTGGGCAACTTGATTGCGGTGTACGACAACAACGACATCACCATTGGCGGACGGGCCTCGCTTTCGATGAGCGAAAATGTGGGCGAACGCTTTCAGGCCTATGGCTGGCATGTTCAGCACTGCGACGGCCACGACCATGAGGCGATTGCCGTATGTTACGAAAACGCCCTCAAGGCCACGAGGCAACCCTCACTGATTGTTGCAAAGACGACCATCGGCATCGGCACTCCAACGAAGGCCGACACTCCGGCGGCACACGGCGCTCCCTTGGGCGAGCAGGAAATCCAGCAGGCCAAGGCCAACGTGGGTTGGCCGGAGAACGAGAAATTCTTGGTTCCGGACGAGGTGCGTAAAGTGTTTCAGCAGCGAGCCGAGGAAGGGAGGAGTGAGTGCAACGCATGGCAGCACCAGTATCGGCGGTGGCGTAAGAAAAATCATGGCCAGGCCCAGCAGTGGGACTGGCACTGGAATCGGAGTGTTCCGAAAAGTTTGCTCAAGGAGCTTTCCAAAACGCTTGGAAACAAGGAGGACGCCACCCGCAATCTTTCCGGAATGGTGATCCAGACGATTGCCGAGCAGGTGCCCGCCTTTGCCGGAGGTTCGGCGGATTTGGAACCAAGCACCAAGACGCTCATCAAGAACGCGGAGAGCATCTGTCCGTCCTCGATGGACGACGCGAACCTGCCCGATCCTTCGTTTGCGGGACGCAATATCCACTTTGGCATCCGCGAGCATGCGATGGGCACGATCACCAACGGCATGGCACTCTTTGGCGGCTGGCTTCCGTACTGTGCCACCTTCGAGGTCTTTGCCGACTACATGCGCCCCAGCCTGCGGCTCGCAGCGATTTCGCATTTGCCCACAACCTTTGTCTTCACGCACGACTCCATTGCAGTTGGCGAGGATGGCCCGACGCATCAGCCCGTTGAGCAACACTGGGCCTTGCGCCTGATCCCGAATTTGGAAGTCTGGCGTCCGGCGGACGCGCAGGAAGTCGCCGCCGCATGGTACGCCTGTCTGGAGTCAGCCAATGCCACAATCCCCAAAGCCCTGCTGTTGACCCGGCAGACAATCCAACATTTGAAACGCCCCAGCAATTTCCAGATTGGGGACATTTTGCGCGGAGGGTATGTGGTTGCCGACTGTGACGAAGAACCGGAAGTGATTCTCATTTCCACCGGATCGGAAGGCGGAGCGGTTCAGGAAGCTCGTCTGCTGCTGCTGGACACCCACCTGCAGGTCCGGCATGTCTCCATGCCGTGTCTTGAGCGTTTCGAGCAGCAGGATTTGGAATACCAGATCGAGGTGCTACCGCTCTCAGTGTTCATTGTCGTGGTCGAAGCAGGAGTAACGCGCCCGTGGTACCAGTATGCAGATCATGTGATTGGCATCAACGAGTATGGCGCTTCTGCGCCCGGAGGAGAACTGATGGAGCGCTACGGCTTCACTGGAAAGGAGATTGCCGACGAGGTGCTGGATATCCTTGAAGACGATGAGGAACTGGCCGATGCCCTGATGGGCGACCCGCCTGTTGGTCGAGCGTGAGTGCGGAAAAACGCCTCGCCGCCGAGCGGGCGGTCGAGTACGTCCAAGACGGCATGGTGGTCGGTTTGGGTACGGGATCAACTGCGGCCTATGCCGTGAAAAAGCTGGGGGAGCGTGTCCGGAGTGGTCTAAATATCCGGGGCATTCCCACCTCGGAAAGCACCCGTCAGCTTGCCGAAGCCGAGGGGATAGCTCTGACTGATTTCGTGACGGTTTCGGCGATTGACCTGACAATAGACGGTGCCGACGAGGTGGCCCCGGATCTCAACCTCATTAAAGGCGGAGGCGCAGCGTTGTTGCAAGAAAAAATTGTGGCGGCGGCCTCTCGGGAGTATGTGATCATCGTGGATTCCTCAAAAATGGTGAAACGCCTCGGCGCCTTTCCGCTTCCGGTGGAGGTGATTCCATTTGGGTGGCAAACGGCGGCACGTCGGATTGACGCTCTAGGAGGGAACCCGCAACTCCGCCTCAAGCATGGCTCCCCCCTTGTGACCGATCACGGGCACTGGATTCTCGATTGCGCCTTTGGAACGATCCCCGATGCCGTTGGCTTGGAACTGACGCTCAACAACCTTCCTGGAGTTGTGGAAAACGGACTCTTCATCAAACGCTGCACGCGACTTGTGCTGGCTCAGGGAGAGGAACTTGTTATCCGGGAACGAACCCTGTGATTCCGATCATCGCACCGTCAGTGCTGGCCGCCGATCTTGGCTCGGTGAGCGAGGAAATCGCCTGTGTTCACGAAGCTGGAGCGCATTGGATTCACCTTGACGTGATGGACGGGGTGTTTGTTTCCAACCTCACCTTCGGTGCCGAGGCAATCAAGTCCTTCCGCAAGCCGGAGGGATGCGTGTTCGACGCGCACCTGATGATCACCCAGCCGGAGCGACATATCCCGGCGTTTGCGGCAGCGGGGGCGGATGTCATTTCAGTGCATCCGGAAGCGACCCAGCACCTACACTTCGTGCTCAAGCTGATTCGGGAGCACGGAGCGAAGCCTGCCGTGGCACTCAACCCTGCGACTCCGCTGGAAGTGTTGGATTGGGTGTGGGAGGACTTGGACATGGTGTTGCTGATGTCGGTGAATCCCGGCTGGGGAGGCCAGTGTTTCATTCCGGCGGTGTTTGCAAAGCTCGCAGAATTGCGGCGGCGGATTCAGGAACGCAACTTCGACATCACTATTCAGGTTGATGGTGGGGTCAACCTCAAAACCATCCGCCAAGCCGTCCAGTCCGGAGCCACCAATTTGGTCGCGGGCAGTGCGGTCTTCACCGGAAAATCCGGAATGGATGCGAGTCGTGAGACTGTGGTTCGTGAATACCGGGAAAACCTACAGGCGTTGCTCACCGAAGCCACCTCCGATCAGTTTGTCTAAAATTCAACTCAAGCTTAACCCAAACACAGGAACAACATGACTCTTCGCATTGGCATCAACGGATTTGGCCGCATTGGCCGCATGGTGCTGCGGGTCGGAAGTCAGAATCCCAGCCTTGAATTTGTGGCGATCAACGACCTTGTGCCAGCCGACAATCTCGCGTATTTGCTCAAATACGACTCCACCCACGGAGGCTTTGCAGGTGAAGTGCGGGCGGATGGCGACGCAGTCATCCTCAACGGCAAACGCATCCAATGCCTCTCCGAACGTGACCCTGCGCAACTCCCGTGGGGCAAACTGGACATTGATTTCGTGATTGAGTCCACCGGACTTTTCACAACCCACGAAACCGCTGGAGGCCATTTACAGGCGGGTGCAAAGAAGGTCGTGATCTCTGCCCCAGTGAAATCGCAGGAAATCAAAACCCTCGTGATGGGAGTCAACCACGAGCAGTATGATCCAAACGCGGACGATGTGGTTTCCAATGCCTCCTGCACGACCAACTGCCTCGCCCCTGTGGTGAAAGTGGTGCTGGACAACTGGGGTGTTGAGGAGGGATTGATGACAACCGTACACGCTGTCACCGCCACACAACCCACCGTTGATGGTCCGTCTAAGAAAGACTGGCGCGGGGGCCGAGGTGGTTTCCAGAACATCATTCCCGCCTCCACAGGAGCGGCGAAGGCAGTGGGACTCTGCATCCCGGAAGTCGCAGGCAAGCTCACGGGCATGGCGTTCCGAGTGCCGACGGCGAATGTTTCCGTGGTTGACCTCACCGTGCGCACGGAACAGGCGACGAGCTACGACGAGATTTGTGCGGCAATGGAATCGGCAGCGGAGGGTTCGCTTAACGGCTTTCTCGGTTACACCAACGAGGAGGTCGTGTCCTCTGATTTCATTGGCTCTCCCTTTTCGTCCATCTTCGATGCTGGAGCCGGAATCGGCCTCAGCGACCGCTTTTTCAAACTGGTCTCGTGGTACGACAACGAGATGGGCTACTCCAACCGAGTGCTTGACCTCATTGAGTACATGAGCAGGCGATGAAGGCGACATGAAGGTCCAGCACAAAGTTGAGCTGAAGGAAATCGGCCTCGATATCGGCCTGGCGATCGCCCGGCATTTCTACAAGACCGACTACCTGCACTACGGTTGCTGGCCGGAAGGGTTGGCGGTTGTGCCGGAGAATGTGCGGGAGGCGCAGGAGAATTACGCCGATTTGCTGCTCCGCAACATCCCGGACGGCGTGAAGCGCATTCTGGACGTGGGTTGCGGTTCCGGAAAGTTCGCCGAACGCTTGCTGGAGGAAGGATTTTCCGTGGATTGCGTTTCGCCCAGCCCCACTCTCACGCGCAACGCACGAGCGCGTTTGGGGAATCGCGCCGAGGTGTTTGAGTGCAAGTTCGAGGATTTGCAGACGGATCGGCGTTACGGCCTCATTCTTTTCAGCGAGAGTTTCCAGTACCTGTTGCTGGAGCAGGCGCTGGCCCAAAGCCTGGCCTGCCTCAATCCGGGAGGGCATCTGCTGATCTGCGATTTCTTCAAGCGCAACGTTCCCGGCAAGAGTCCGGTTAGCGGTGGGCACCAGATCGACCGCTTCCTTTCGTTCATGGATTCACAACCCTTCACCTTGCTGAAGGACGAGGACATCACGGCGGAAACCTCCCCGTCGCTTGACATCATGCGCGACTTCATTCAGGAGGTCATCAAGCCGATCTGGGAGGCGATTGCCTACTACATGACCTCCAACTACCCGCGCTTCTCGGCGCTCTTCTCCCGCGTGTTCCAGAAAAAAATTGCACAAGCCGACCGCAAGTACCTCTCCGGCAACACCAATGGCGAGCAGTTCGCCCACTTCAAGACCTACCGCCTCTTTCTCTTCCAACAGCAAAGCTGAGATGTTTCCGAACCACTCGCCTGCTCCTTGGCAAGAACGCTACACTCATGGCACTCCGGGCGTCTTCCGGATTTATGCGGGGGAAACGCTGGTGACGGAAGTCCGGACCTCTGATGAGGAACGGCAAGCTCCGGACGCCCACCTCATCACTGCCGCGCCGCTGCTCTACGAAGCTCTGCGCGAACTGCTCGACTCCGCCGAGGAAGGCTTGATGCAAAACGGCGAGGGCTGCGAGTGCGACCGTTGCGACGACGCCAAACACGCCGCCTACCGCGCCCTCGGCTTTGCCGAAGGCCGCACCCGCCTCAAGGAAGGGCAGTCCGGGACGTTTTAGGGGGCCGATTTAACTTCAGCTTCCAGTACCGCGAGGAGTTCCAGAAAATCCTCCGGAGGTTGGGTGCGGAACATGAGGGGTTTCCCGGTTTCGGGGTGGACGAACCCCAGCCGTTCGGCGTGCAGGGCTTGGCGTTGGAATCCGGCAAGGGCGGCGCGGGCGTGGGATGAGAGTTTACCAAGTCGGCGCAGGGGTGAGCGTCCGTACTGCGGATCACCGACAACGGGCAAACCGAGGCTGGCGAGATGGGCGCGGATTTGGTGGGTGCGTCCGGTTTCCAGCCGACATGCAAGCAGCGCAGTTCCGGTAAAACGCCGCAGCACCTTCCAGTGGGTGATGGCCCGACGCCCGCCTTCAACGACCGCCATGTCTTTGCGGCGTGTCGGATGCCGACCGAGCGGCGCGTCCACTGTGCCCTGCTCCGCGTTCGGTTTTCCCCAGACAAGCGCCTGATATTGTCGCTTCACTGAATGCTCCTGAAACTGCCGAGCAAGGTGCTGATGTGCCTGATCGGTTTTGGCAACCACCAGCACTCCGGAGGTGTCCTTGTCGAGCCGATGCACAATGCCTGGTCGGCGCACTCCGCCGATTCCAGAGAGGTCCGGACAGTGGTGCAAAAGCCGATGGACGAGGGTGCCGACGGTATGTCCTGGAGCCGGATGTACGACCAGCCCGGGAGGTTTGTTGAGGACGATCAGGTGCGAATCTTCATGGAGGATTTCCAGAGGGCCGGATTCGGGAACGAGTTCCAGTGGCTCCGGCGACGGGAGAATCCAAGTCAACTGATCCCCTTCGTGCAGACGACAGGAGGCACTGCCGAGGACGGTGCCGTTGAGGCGAACATGCCCGTTGGTAATCAGTCGTTTGGCGGTGACGCGAGAGGGGATTTCCGGATGTGTGGCCAGTAGCTGATCGGCACGCACCCCCGCCGTTTCCGGAATAATTTGCAGAAAACAGGTGGGACGGGGACCGGACTCGGCCACGGAAGACTCAGAACGCAGACATGCAGATGACGTTGATCATCGTTTGCGTGTCACTTTTGCGGATGATGGTGGCCACCTCGTACTGCCGCTGGCCGTGTTCGAAGAGTTTGCCAACGTAGAGATCATCGGAGGGGAATGAAAGTTCCTTGGACTTGGAAAAGCCAACCAGTCCATAGACTGCAACGGTGATGGGTTGTGCATTTTCGGGCATGCTGTAGTTAGCCATATTAAAGGACATTGGTAGTGTAGGGCGAAGCCACAGGTCTGTGCAAGCGTTTTCCATGCTTGTCTAATTTGGGCGTCCCCGTTAGCGTAGGGGGCATGTGGAGAATCGTCTTGTCCCGGATACTGCCCGTGCTGCTGCTGATCTTGAGTGGTGGAGGTGTCCTTGCCGGAGCACAAGCCCTGCCAGAGGGCTGGGATGCGCTGTTGCTGTCCGGACGCAAGTTTCGGGTGATCGATGGTGATACCTTTGACGCCGACCTCAATGGAGATGGCCGCTTGGCCAAAACGCGGGAGCGTATCCGGCTTTTGTATGTGGACACGCCGGAACTCTCGAAATCCCACAAGGGCAAGGACGTGGGCCTGGGCAAACCCGCGAAGGCGTTTCTCACGGAAGTTTTGGAGGGGCGGAGAATCCGGCTGTGGGTGAATCCAGATTACTCTAGGGGCAATCACGGACGCTTGCTCGGTGTGTTGGAAGCGGATGGGCGCAACGTCAACCTCGGACTCATCGAACAAGGACACAGCTATTTCGACACGCGCTTTTTGTTTCCGGAAGACTATGTGACTTACGCCCGTGCGGAAGTCACCGCGTTTGAGCGTCAGCGTGGCATCTGGGGCACGCAGGATTCCCGCAAGCGTTACCTCCAGCGGCTCCGGCGCGAGGGCAAGACGGTTTATTCGGCAAAGAATCCGTGGTTCCGGATCAGGAAAATTCCGGTGCGGAGCATTCACCTCCCGAAATGGCAGGATCGTTTCGTGCGGGTAGAAGGCACAATCCAGAAAATCCGGAAGCTGCGCAAGGGCGCAAAACTCGTTTATCTGGAACACGATCAAATCCGTTCCGGAGTGCCCGTGATCACCTTTGAGAACCAGCGGCGCTGGCAAAAACTGGAGAGCTTGAAGCGTGGAAAGTCAGTTTTGATTGAGGGGTTTGTGAGCCAATACAAGCAGGAGTGGCAAATCCGCCTGCACCGTGGAGTGCAGCTTGATTTGGAGTGAAGGCGGGATGCGGGCGTTGCCGCCTGCAAGCGGATTGGGGTCGGATTAGCGCATCTGATCCAGCATCGCGGATTGCGATTCCGTGAAGTAATCGGTGCGCCGCACCAGTTGGTTGGGGGCCGCTGTGAAGGCCGTACCTTGGGCGTGGCGATAGCGGTATTCCTGACGTTGGGCTTTGGCAGAGCGGTTCCAGTCGCATCCCGACAAAACCAGAAGGAGCAGCAGGGCACTCAGGCCCACAAGCAGTCGCGTTCGCATGTGCAGAATTGGTCAGTTAAGGGGTCAAGCAAATGAAATCGGATTCCGGTGGAATGCCGATGTGGGATGAAATGCAGGTTAGGGAAAAAACCTTGGTGTAGCAAGTCAATTTGCTTCTGATAATCAGAGGAACCATGAGCGAACTGTACTATAATTCTTTGATTTTGCCTGACCTTGGGCGAACGCTGGCCCTGCTTCCGGAGGATGTGGGTGTGGTGTGGCTACTACGGCACTCGTTGCGCCCGCCCCTGCCAGACAAGATTTTCGGGATGCAGGTGGATCTTACTCCAGAGGGGGTTGAACTTGCCGAAAAATTCGGACGCTCATTTCCAAAGCGTCTCGTGTCCGTGCGTTCCAGCCCCTCCAAGCGTTGCATTCAGACCGGGGATGCGTTGGTGAGTGGAACTGGGACTGCGTTGGAAGTCACACTCAACCCCATGCTTGGGGAGCCGGGGGCTTTTGTCACCGAGGTGGAAGCCTCGCGGCAGGCATTGGTTCAGTACGGCCCTCTCGGTATGGTCGAGCGGATGCTGCAAGGGGAATTGCTAGGAGGTGAGCGTTCCATCACCGAGGGAGTCCGGATGATGCTCAACAGCATTTTGGACTCTGAACCGGAGCCGGGGACGTGGCATGCTGAGGTCACGCATGACACTCTGCTTTCAGCAACGCTGTTTTGCCTAGAAGGGCGAACTCAACTCGTGGTGGAGGACTGGCCCCGCATGCTCGAAGGGGCGGCGCTGTGGCGGGTTCCAGGGGGAGTTCGCTGGATTTGGCGTGGGACGGTTTACGAGCGCGAATGGCCCGGATTACACCCGTGACGAGCAACCGCCTGTGACGTAGCGAATTTGCTTCCAGCGCCGAGTTTTGGGATTGAAGCGTTGCACCTTGAGATGCCCGTTGACATCGCAGGATTGTACGAGGATGTGCTGGTTGATGACACTTGCCTGCACCGGGCGATAGGTTCTTGATCCGGGAATGGTGGTTCTTGCAGACCACTGCTCGCCATTGTTGCGGGATTCTTCCAACTGGCTCCCGACATTCGAAGCTGAAAACCGGAAAAGCGTATCCTTCACGCGCACTGTCACCGTACAACCCAGCACTGAGGTGCAATCGCCGTGCGTCGTGCGCTGGAGCCAGCCCGGTTGCTCTGGGGCGCATCCTGCCATGCCCAGCACCACAAATCCGGTCAAACACCAAAATCCAAGCGTACGGCAAGCGGTTTGTTTGGTTCCTGATGGGTTCATACGATTCCGAAGGAATCCATTATACGGATGAATGATCAAGCTCACCGGCGACAAGAAAATGCAACGTAGTAACAATCAAGTGTAGCGATTTGTTGACGTTTTATGACTTTTCAGCGATTACCAACATTTCATAATCTTCGGTTGTTAATTTATCGTTCCTTGTAAAAGCGCCTAATTTTGCACCAAAGATATCAATATTTTTAAAGTTAAGTGTTTTCAGTAACCAATTTATTTCTGATGGGACATAATATCTCTCGTTACAGATTAGTTCTTTTTTATGACCTAAATCATCCTCAATATGTGCAGTGCTATGGTCTCGAAATGTCATTAAATCAAATGAATTTTTCCTGTATGTCGCATTTCCATCTGTTGGAGATGATGCAAGAAACTGTTTAACAGAATGAAACAAAGGAAACAAACCATTTAATGTTGTAAAAATTAATTTTCCTTTTGGTTTTAATGCGTTAGAAGCATTTCTGAGAATTTTAAAATTCATCTCATCGGTTTCCATTAACGGAAAAGCGCCTTCACAAAGCATAATGGCTAAATCAAATTCACTTAGAAAAGGAAGCTCTCTAGCATCATATTTTTTAAAAGAAATTTGCAGGTTATGTTTGGATGCCTTGTCTTGTGCTCGTTTTAGAAGTGATTCTGATAAATCAATTCCAGTAACGGTATATCCTCTTTTGGATAATTCGATGGAATGCCTTCCCGTTCCACACCCAATGTCCAATATGCTTGATTGTTTGTTAGAATTGATTTCCTTTTCTATGAAATCGCATTCTCCAGTTGTTCCGCGGGTGAAATTTTCATTGTCATATTTCATTCCGTAATTTTCGAAAAACTCTTCATACCACTGTTTCATACAATATTATTCTGTTATCAGATGCTGATTTGTGCTGGTCCGGAAAATAGTATTCATTGGAATTAGATCCAAAATCATGCGATGACATTCCTCCAACTCTTCGTGGCCTCCGATCATTTACACCGCTCCGGAATTGCGCTCAGCGGTGTTCAAGGTTCTGGAGCGGGTGATCCCCTCACGAAGCGGCCCGGGGCTCAGCAACGAACAAAGTCATCAAAAGCGGACCCTCGTCTCGGGCGCCCGGGATGGAGCAGGGGACGATCCTACCCTTTGTGTTTGATCAATGTGCATTATCGCATCGACAGTAAGCTTCTCTTCAATGCCACACGCAAGACGATTGCAGAATGCACCCGACTATCGCCGACCTGTCAGCAGGTGGGGTGGCGACAATGCCGCAACAATGTCAATGTTGTTTTGTATTCCTCTATCTGACACTCGAACCTTGAATTCGTGGAGGGCATTCCTGTCAACGCCGGGTACAGCGTTCCGGACTCGAAGATGTCATTTCGACCTTTTTTACAACTTGTGCAGCTCTTTGGAGAATCGTTCCACAAGTTCAGTGGCATGCGCTCCGGATTTCTGGATCAAATCTGGCTTTTGGTCGCTGGCACTCATCGACAGCTCTGTCTCTCAGGAAACGGGACGGTTTGAGTTATTACTGGACCATCAACGGTGGAACTGTGATTGCGCACCTGAACCCGACCAAACTGACAAGAACAGGAAGAGAAGGGAAGCAACAGCTAAGCTACCAGCACTTGTGTCCCGGTGCGAGATTGTGTTACAGTCATGTTGTTTATCCGTAATGGTGGTTCAGTCCCCCTCATTGACTTGGGGGGCCTCCCGGAATAAGCAACGCATTTTCACAAATCAGACATGACTCAACGACTTCAGGGCAAGACTGCTGTGATCACCGCCGCTGCACAAGGCATTGGACGGGCTACGGCTCTCCGTTTTTCCGAAGAAGGCGCAACCGTCTGGGCCACAGACCTTAACGAAACCGCACTGCAAGCGCTCGCCAAGGAAAACCCTGCCATCCAAACTGCCGTTCTCGATGTCCGAGATGCTGCGGTGATTCAGGCGTTTGCAAAGCAACGTGGTGCGGTGGATATTCTCTTCAACTGCGCGGGCTATGTGCATCACGGCACCATCCTCGACTGTGACGAAGACGACTGGGAATTCTCCTTCGACCTCAATGTACGAGCGATGTACCGGATGCTGCGCGCCTTCTTGCCGGCAATGATCGCAGCCGGAGGTGGCTCCGTCATCAACATGGCCTCGGTTGTTTCTGTGAAGGGCGTTCCGAACCGTTTTGTCTATGGAGCCTCAAAAGCAGCAGTGGTGGGACTGACCAAAGCCATCGCAGCAGATTTCGTGACCAAGGGTATTCGCTGCAACGCGATCTGTCCGGGCACAGTGCAATCCCCGTCACTGGACGAACGCATCGCGGCACAGGGTGGGAATCCGGAAGAAGTACGGGCTGCATTCATTGCTCGTCAGCCCATGCGACGCCTCGGCACCGTGGAAGAAATTGCTGCCACGGCAACATTTCTCGCTGCCGATGAATCGGCTTATGCGACTGGCGCGATCTTCATGATTGACGGCGGTATGACCATGTAGCGGTGTCCCGCAGCTATACTTTTCAACCACAGAGATCGCAGAGAGGAAATGGACCTCAAAGACAAAGTCATCGTTGTCACTGGAGCCGCCCAAGGATTAGGTCGCCAATTCGCAGTTGATGTGGCTGCACAAGGTGGAAAGCTTGCCCTTGCGGACCGCAATCCGGAACAACTTGAAAAAACGCGGCAGGAGCTTGCGAGTACTGGTGCAGATGTACGCAGTTACGAACTGGATGTTTCCAAAGAAGCGGAGGTCGAGGGGTTTTACGCGCAAGTGGTTTCCGATTTCGGTACGCTCGACGGTAGCATCAACAACGCAGGAGTGCTTCGGGACAGCTTGCTCGTCAAGGTCAAGGACGGGCAACTTCAGAAATTCCCGCTCGACAAGTGGCAGGCCGTCATTGATGTCAACCTCACTGGCGTTTTTCTCTGCGGGCGGGAAGCCGCCGCACAATTGATCAGCCTGAAGAAGCCCGGCGTCATCGTCAACATCTCCTCCATCGCCTACCACGGGAACTTCGGACAGAGCAATTACTCCGCCGCCAAAGCTGGAGTTGCTGCCATGACCGTCCTCTGGGCGAAGGAGCTCGCACAGCACAACATCCGCGTTGGGGCAATCGCTCCCGGATTCACAGCCACCGAAATGGTCGTGTCTCTGCGCGAGGAAGTGAAGACGAAATTCACCGAAAGCATCCCCCTGCGGCGTTTTGCCGAACCCAGTGAAATCAGCGATGGCGTCCTCTTCATCCTGCGTAACGACTATGTGACGGGCGAGATCATCGAGATCAGTGGAGGTGTCCGGATCTGATGCGGAGCGTTGCGCTCTATGCAGTCACAGTCCTGATCTGGGGTACAAGCTGGCTGGCGATCATCTATCAACTTGGTGTGGTTGATCCTATGGTTTCGGTCGCCTATCGGTTCATCCTCGCCGCCGTGATCATGCACGGACTTTGCTGGGTGAGGCGCCAACCGATGCGTTTCTCCCGGCGCGACCACTGCTTCCTTGCGCTACAGGGGGCCAGCCTTTTCGCACTCAACTACTGGCTCTTCTACAACGCAGAACTCCACATCGCCAGCGGCCTTGCTGCGGTTGTCTTTTCCACGATCATCGTCTGGAACATCCTCATCGGCGCCGTCTGGATTCGACATCCGTTGGATCGTCGGGTGTTGCTGGGAGCAGGGTTGGGGCTGTGCGGAATTGCTCTGGTCTTTTGGCCGGAGGTGCAAGACTTTGAGGCCAACGAGACTGGGCTGTACGGACTTGGGCTGTCCATTGTGGCCACCATCCTCGCCTCGCTCGGCAACATCGCCTCCGCCCGCAACCAGCAGGCTGGAATTTCGGTGCTGTCCTCCAACGCTTGGGCAATGACCTATGGGGCTGGTCTAATGGTGCTGCTAGCACTCGTTTCCGGAAAGCCCTTCGACTTCATGGCCACCCCGCTCTATGTTGGCGCGCTGCTTTACTTGAGCGTGTTTGCTTCCGTGATCGCCTTCTGGAGTTACCTCACCCTCGTTGGAGAAATTGGCCCCGACCGCGCTGCCTACGCGACCCTGCTCTTCCCCCTCGTTGCTCTCGGCCTTTCCACCGTCTTTGAGGATTATGTCTGGACCCTTCCCGCCATCATCGCTGTTTGCCTCATCCTTGGAGGGAATTTGCTGACTCTCCGGAAGCCTGCTGGATGAAACTTGCCAAAACACCCTCCACTATGGATCCCGTTGCCAAGCTCAGGCATCGTTCGTTAGTTCTTGGGATTGGGACTGGTTTAGTTCGTCGACTTTCGGCCCCGTGCAACGAGGGCGGCCCAGCCTTCGGTGTCAATGTTGCTGCCGCAGAGGATGGCGGCCACGGAACGTCCTGCGCATTCCTGCTTGAGCGGACCCATGAGGGCGGCAAGCACCGCACAGCCTGCAGGCTCCAGCGCTAGTTTGAGTTCATCGGCGGCCCAAGCCATGGCGGCGCAGATGGCATCGTCACTGACGCAGACCATTTGGTCAATGACCTGCTGGCAGACGCTGAAGCTCAGGGGAGCGTGAAGGGGGGCACCCATGCTGTCGGCGATGGTGTTCACCTCCACTTTTTCCAGAGGTTGTCCCTGTGCCAAGCTCTGCGTCATGCCCTGAGCACCTTCCGGTTCTACCCCAATGATTTGAACCTGTGGGCGCAGTTGCTTGACCGCCGCCCCCACTCCGGAAATCAAACCACCCCCGCCAACGGCAACAAGCAGGAGGTCAAACCTCTCAAGCTGCTCCACGATTTCCAGTCCCAAAGTGCCGGTTCCCTGCATCGTCCGGACGCCCTCAAAAGGATGAATAATGGAGCGGCCTTCGGTTTCAGAAATCCGGCGCATTTCCTCGAAGGCGACTGCGATGTCGTCCACCAGCACCACCTCTCCTCCAAACTCGTGAACGCGCTGGATGCGGAAGGGGTTGGCTTTGCGGTGCATGAGCACTTTAGCGCTCGTGTCCAACTCTCGTGCTGCATAAGCTGTGGCGATGGCGTGGTTTCCGGCACTGACGGCGGTCACTCCTTGTCGCCGCTCGGATTCACTCAGCAGGAGCAGGTTGTTCATCGCTCCACGAGCCTTGAAGCTGCCGGCGCGTTGCAAGAACTCGAACTTGAGCTGGAGCGAGGTCGCCCCCAGTTCGCATGAGAAACAGGGAGTTTTGACCGTGTAGGGGCGAATCCGCTGGGCGGCGTTCTGGAGGTCAGCGAGGGTTAGTTGGTCGGGCAGGTTGAGAGTCATGCGAGAGTCTAGGGTTTAAATTTGGTGAAACACGTTGTCAACGAATTCAGCAAGAATCACCAAATCCCTCAACTTCGTGAAGATCAGTTGCTGAGCCATCAATGCCACCGGTAAAAGCGCAGGCCTAGGAAAAAACAAATTCCTCCGATACTGAATAAACCGAGTGCCGACGGAAGCACTTGCAGCAAACCCACACCTTCCGAGATGATTCCCCGAAATGAGTTGGCGAGCATGGTCAAGGGTAGCACCTCGACATACGGAATTATCCAGTCCGGAAAGTTGTGGTAGCTGAAAAAGATGCCGGAAAGAATAAACATCGGCATGGTCACAGCATTGATCCAGCCATTGCCACTTTGTGTATTTTGCACACGGGATGAAATCAGAATCGCAATTCCTGCAAAGGCACTGTAACCACTTAAAAACACCAGAGCTAGAGCGGGCAGGCTGCCTTGAATCGTGATCTCAAAATAGAAGTGGACAAATGCATACAACAGCAGTGATTCAGCGGCAGCAAGAACCATGCGGTTTAAGGTGTGCGACAGCAGAAAAACAGACTTTCTTATTGGAGTGGCCACGATCCGGCGCAGCAGTTTTTTGATGCGCAACTCAATCAAATTCCAACCGATGCCCCACAAACAGGCATTCATAACCGACATCGCCATCAAACCCGGAACCAAAAAATCCACATAACGGCTTCCAATCGTTGTTAACGGGCGCACCTCTGTTTGTGGTTTTGCATGTTCCTGTTTCTGGAAGGCTCTCTCCAAAAGCAAATACAGCAAACGCGCCTCCGCATTATCCGGATCAAACCGATAGCGAAAATCCGCGTCCGGACTGCCTTCAAGCCATAATGAGATTTGCCCACGTTTGAGTGCTAAATCAGCCTCATCCTCAGTCATCACCAGGAATCGAAAACGCGCCTGTTCTCCTGCATTTTCTCCGACTTCCCAGATTAATCCGGATGCTCCGGATATTGATGTTGGAGTACTCCCGATTTTATTCAGTAGCCATTCCGGAAGACTTGTACTGGACTTGGTCGAAGTGATAGAAATAGTTTCAGGATTTCCAGAAACCACGGCCACATTCCGCAAAAGTTCGCCTTTGTTCGCAAAAGCAATTCCCAAAATCCAAGCCATCAAAATCGGAAACCCAAAAGACCAGAACACCACCCCCGGTTCTCTGAAAAACAGCTTGAACTGTGACAGAATCAGTTGATACAGCACGCTGTTCATGTGGTTTGCTCGTCCATTAGTGTGCGTAATTAGTGCTTGGGCGAAAAATAGCACCCCTGAGTTCAATTCAGAGGTGCGACAGAAGTTAAGTTAGCAGATGTAGCGCAGGGACGAGGGAGGTCAAGCGTTTTTTCAGAGGGAGCGCGGAGGGTGAGGACGAGGGCAAGGTAGAGTAGTCTGTACGGAACCACTTGTGCTGCTATGTTGTTCAGGATGAAAGGGGATTCGGCCCTGTGTAGTGCCAGCCAAACTCTGGGGGGATCGGACCTTTGTACGCCCACCTTGCTGCTGCTGCTCCCACGCATGGGCCAAGATGCCGACCAAGCGGGATAAGCAAAACAATCCGCGAGCCAACGGAGGTGCGAACTGAAGCTCTCCAAAGATAATAGCTGTGGCTCCGTCAATGTTCATGGCAATCCCAGTGGTTCGGCCCTTGTTCAACTGCTTCTGCACTACCATTCCAATTCGTCGGTAGTCGCCGCTGACAATGTCGTTTTGCTCTGCTTCTTCAAGCAACTCCATCAACCGTAGAGTCCGTGGATCAACAGGTTTGTGAAACCTGTGGCCGAATCCGGGGAGGTGTTTGCCCTGAGTACGCTGGTAAGCTTTGATGGCTTCACCAACTGCGTTCTCAAGTGAGGTTCCGCCTTCAGTGCATTCTCGGATTTGCTGCAAGAATTCCAGACACTGCTCGCCAGCTCCACCGTGGACATCCCCCAGCATGTTCACTGTGGTGCCCATGGCATTGTTCAGGGAGACACCACAGGTGACCGCCATCTGAGCCGCTACGATAGCCGGTGCCTGTGGGCCATGATCCACTGAGGCGACCAGTGCGGCTTCGAGTAGTGCGGCCTGACTTTGACCGTAGCCCGAAATCGCGCAGTACACCAATTGCGGATTGACCTGCTTGAGCATTTCAAAGCCAAGTCCAAGCCGGTCCATCACTCCGGGGCGAAAGTTTTCCACCACCACATCCGCCGTGCCTACGAGCTTCCGGAAAAGCACTCGACCCTCCTCATGCTTGAGATTGAGGGTGAGCGAACGCTTGCCCGCATTCTGTGCCAGAAAAGAGGTTCCCATTAGGCGCTCATTCAACTCCAAGTCTGCCCCCAGCTGACGTGCAAGATCCCCCCGCTCCGGAACCTCCACCTTAATCACCTCAGCCCCCAAATGCACCAATTGATGGCAGCAGAACGGCCCTGCCAGCACACTGGTCAAGTCTAGGATCCTGATGTGTTCAAGCGACTTTACCATATTTAGACCTTACCGCAAGTGATCGTGCGAATCGAGGCTGATTTTTTCGGGCACGGCAGCAGCAGCAAGGAACACGGTGGTGGCTTTGGATTGCACTTGGCGGCCACCTTTGTACAATCACTGGGGGTGCGATACTGCGCAAAGCGAGGGTAAGAACAGCAGCGCGGCCCTAGTGGTGACGCTGCGGAGCGAGGTTTCTTGACAAAACGCAGGGACCCTGATTGATTAAATCAGGAAAATCCGTATCCTAAAAAATGAGGAAGGCTCAGGGAATTTATCCAACACCTTTGAAGAGGGAATCAGATGATGAAGAATCAGTCCATCATTTTCTTGCTGTTTTTGAGTTTCACATTGCTGCCCTCAGCGGAGGCCAGTGAGTGGTTTCCGGTGCCGCAGTTCATGAGCGAATCCGAAATCGCAAAAGTGTATCAGGACGCTGTCCGGAGCCAGATCATTGAGCAAAAGGGAGTGCACAACTCCAGTGGCAGTTCCGGATTAGAACTGAACTGGTTGAAACAAGTCGCGCAGTCGGAGCGTGAGTGGCAGATGAACTTGCAGGAGTTGGAACGCGGCTACCGCCGAGCCCTCAGCGAGGTGATCCTGCGCCAGACGGAACATCAATCGCGGCTGGTGTTGGTCAGTCAGTATGACAATCGCATTGCCACACTGGAAGCGGAAATCCGGGAACTGGAGGTGCGGAGTCGGCAGGTCGCGGGCGACCGCCAGCGCTACGAGCAGGGACTGGACAATCTCCCCTTGGCGACGGTGGCGGTGGTCAAGGCGCTCTACACGGAAGAACTCGCGGCGCGGCTCAAGGAGAGCGGGTACGAGGATTCTATCTTCCGCAAGGCCGGAGAGATCGCACTGACCGTCATGCTGGAAGCGTATTCCACACAAAGCGAAATCCCCTTTCGGCAGGGAGGAACCCGCGTGAGCTTTCTCTATCCGGAGAACATCTCACGCTTCGACGAGTCCGCGAACGAGTACGTTTACCTGTTCCCCATCATCGAGATCAACCCGTTCGCGGAGCAGAAGTGGGCACAAACCGATGAAATGCCGGGAGTGACGTTCCAGTCCTTCATCTCGCTGGAACAGGCACAGGCTTATCTCCAGCAGGAGCAGGTGGGTGATGCACGACTGACCGAGTGGATTAAGGCAGAACTGAGCACGTTGCAGGCGAACAATGAGCATGTGCTGCAAACCATCAACGGCGCCTTGCGGCACTACAGTACCTTCCGGGAAGGCTTGGCCAGCGAGATCGGCTTGTTGCAGGCACAGATCGGCAAGTTGCAGGTCAAGCGCAACGAACTTTCCGGGAAGGAGGCGCTGTCGCAGAGCTTAGCCGCACTGGAGCAGATTCGTCAGGACTATCGCAGGCATTACGAGCAGCGGGTGCTGTTGGGGTACGAGGAGTATACGATGGAGTTCGATGTGATGTTCAGCGGCAGTTCGCCGGAGCCGCGTCCCCGGAAAACTCGTGCAAGTGGGGAGGATCAGGGCTTGATGGTACGCTCGCAGGAAGTCGTCAACGTTCCGGTCAGCGGACGACCCCTCAAGGACATCTACGCCGACATGATCCTCTCGGCCAATGGCAAGGCCTCCGAGCCGCCACTGATTCCGGAAACGTGGGTGATCCGTGTGAAAGCCGAGGATGAGGCCAGCGAGTTGTTGCAGGGGAAGTTGCGTTGGGGCATTGATCGCGAGGAATTTCAACTGCTGCAACTCAGCCGCCGCAGCATCGGTTCCCGCACCCAGTACCGGATTGCCGTTGCCAAGCGGATGCATCTGCTCTCAGAGGAAAACTTCCCGCCGTCACAAGCGGGAGTGTGTGAGTTCACCGTGTTCTTCCAGCCGGGCAATTTGAAGCTCAACAAAAACTCTCGTCAGGTGATCAACGAAAACACGGAGTGCCTGCTCAAGTATCCCAAGCAGTTGGTGGAACTCACGGGGCACACAGACGGAAACGGGAAAATCAAGAAGGGCGACAACTATGTGAAGCAGGGGATCGTGCAAGCGACCGCTGTGATGGACTACCTCGTGTCGCAGGGTTTTGATCCGGATCGCATTATTCTAGCGAGCAAGGGGGCGAGTATGATTCCAAATGGTTCCGAAACCTCTGATCCGAACAGTTTGCATCGGGTGGAGGTGATTTCCCGTCCGGAGATTTAGCGGGAGTTGCTCACTCGCGCTGCGGCCCGGACAGCGGTTCCGGGTGGTAGTGGCGGAGCAGGTAGAGCAGGGCCTTGCCCAGCACCTTGCGGCTGTCGCCAGGCATGACGAGGCTGGAGACCGAACCGAGCTTGAGCGCTTCCTCCGGATTGAGCAGTTCGCGCTCGTAGCGGGTGCTCAACTCGGCGAGCGCAGCGTCGCGCTCGCTGGTGGAATCGGCTTCCGGAACTCCTTCTTTAAGCCGCTGTTGGTGGTCTGAGAAGATTTGGCGGTACTCGTCTTTGTAAACGAACTGCCGACCTGCCGGTCCCATCACGGCAATCCGCGCACTGGGCAGGGCGAACACAAAATCCGCGCCGATGTGGTAGCTGTTCCACGCGCAGTAGGCACCGCCGAAAGCGTTGCGGACGATGAGCGTGATGCGCGGCACCCGTAGGTCCACGATGGCGTCCAGCAGTTCCCGACCCGCCTGCACGATTCCTGCCTGCTCCTGTTCCGATCCGGGAGCGTAGCCACTGACATCCTCCAAGAAAATCAGCGGAATGTTGTAGAGGTTGCAGAAGCGGATGAACTTTGCGCCCTTGCGTGAGGCGTGGACATTGATGTTGCCGGAATCGAAGGCGCTGTTGTTGGCGATGAAACCGCAGACGTGTCCTCCCAAACGCCCGAAGGCGGTGGTGAGCTGGCGGGCGCGTCCGGGTTGCACCTCGAAATAATCCCCGTAATCGGCAATCTGCTGAAGCAGCAAACGCATGTCGAAGGGGGTGTTGAACTCGGAAGCAGGATGGGTGAAGGTCTTGCGCAACAGGATGGCCTCCTCTGCCATGCAGTCGTCCAGTGACAGGGAAGTCTGGCGGAAAGGGGCGAGGCTGTGGTTGTTGTCCGGAAGGTAGCTCAAGAGGCGCAGCGCCATGCGCAACGCTCCTAATTCGTCCGGAGCCGTGAGATCGACCACGCCGCTTTGGCTGTGAACCTTGGGACCGCCGAGCTCGTCCGGAGTGATGTCCTCGCCCAAGGCATGGCGCACAACATCCGGGCCAGTCAGGCCAAAAAAGGCGTTTTTAGGTTGGATCAGAAAGGAGCCTTGCCGGGGTAGGTACGCTCCTCCTCCGGCATTGTAGCCGAACATGAGCATGATCGAGGGCACCACGCCGCTAATCTTGCGCATGGCGCAGAAGGCCTCCGAGTAGCCGTCTAGCCCGCCGACTCCTGCAGGCACGAAGGCGCCAGCGGAATCGTTCATGCCGATGAGCGGGATGCCGTGTTCTCCGGCCAGCAAAATTAAGCGGGCGAGTTTGTTGCCGTTGGTCGCGTCCATCGCTCCGGCACGAACTGTGAAATCGTGTCCGTAGAGGGCGACATCACGTCCTGCGATGTTGAGGATGCCCGTGACAATTCCGGCACCATCGAGCTGCGCCCCCCAGTTCTGGAAGGTGATCTGCGGCTCGTGTTGCGTGAGAACCCGGATGCGCTCCCACACCGTCATGCGTTCCTTGCTGTGTTGAATACGAATCCGTTTGGAACCGCCGCCTTGCTTGGGTTTGGCGATCAGTTCCTCTGCACGGTCCAGCATGTGGTCGTAACGGAAACGGTTCGCTTCTCCGGAGGTGTTGGTTCCCGGAGCGAGCGGATTGTCGAGGGTGAGCAAGGCTGACATGAGTTTCACAATGAGCGAGATGGTCTGAAAAGACCGGACATTCGTAATTTACGAAAAACCACTCGAAGGGCAAGCCGAACCTCTCAGCAAGGCAGAAGGCACCGCTCACTGGCCACCAGCAACCGACAACCAGTAAGATGCGTATTGTGTTCATGGGCACTCCGGAGTGGGCGATTCCTACTTTGCGGGTGCTGGTCGAGTCAGGAAATCCGGTCGTGGGCGTGTTCACCCAGCCGGATCGCCCGGTGGGCCGCAAGCAACTCCTGAAACCGTCGCCCGTCCGAGAGTGGTCGGAAGCTCAGGGTTTGCGTGTTTGGACTCCGGAGCAAGCCAGCAGCCCGGAGACGCTGGAAACTCTGAGCGACCTGAAACCGGAGGTGGTGCTGGTCTGTGCTTATGGGCAACTGCTCTCCCAAGCGGTTCTCGAACTGCCTTGGCTGGGATGCTTCAATCTGCATTTCTCGCTACTCCCACGCTGGCGTGGAGCGAGTCCGGTGCAGGCTGCCATTCTCGCAGGGGATCCGATCACTGGAGTTGCCCTCCAGAAAATGGTACTGAAGCTTGATGCCGGGCCGCTTTTGTGTGTTTCTGATTCGGTTCCGGTGACTCCGGAAGACACGAGCGAAATGCTGGGAGCGCGCCTTGCGGAACTCGGAGCCAAACTTGTGCAAGTCGCATTGCCCCGCTTTGCTGCGGATACACTTGCTTTGACCCCGCAGGACGAATCCGCAGTGACGAACTGTCGCATCATCCGCAAGTCCCAAGGAGGGATCGACTGGTGTCATGAAAGTGCTGAGCAGATCGAACGCAAGCTGCGGGCCTACACCCCGTGGCCTGGAATCCATTGTTTCACGCCCAAGGGCAAACGTCTGCAGCTGGTGGAAGTGAAGGTTGTACTAGGCAGTTTTGAACCCGGACAAGTGTATCCGGAATTGCTGATCGGCACCAAGGCAGGAGGGTTGCATGTTTTACAACTCAAACCCGAAGGACGTGGGGTGATGACGGCTGAAGCCTTTCTGCGAGGACATCCGGAGTTGCTTGGAGCAACCCTGCCCTAAACGCAATGTTTTGTGGGGATCTGGGCTTGTGGTTCAAGGAAATTTCCATTAAAATTTGAGGAAATCAATCGGTCAAGGAATTCATGCAATCTGAGTTCAAACTCTATGCAGGCGGGTTTTTGCTGGCGTTGTTGGTCAGCAGCACACTAGTGTTGATGGTGCTGCACCGCTTGAGCCGCGTCTTGCAATCTCGCAGACAGCAATCCCTCCGGGATCAACGTGTCGAGCCAGTACCCCGCTTTGGGGGCATTGGGATTGCCGGTGGGTTTGTTGCAGTGCTGCTGTTGCTGGCGTTCGTGCCGCTCAAAGCAAAAGGCATTGACCTGCGCACCCTGCTGGGCGGAAACCTCGGAGTGGTTTTGCTCGGAGGAAGCGCTGCCTGCCTGCTGGGGTTCTGGGATGACTTGTTCGTCATTCGCGCTCGTTACAAGTTTGCTGGGCAGGTTGGAATTGCCCTGCTGACGGTGGTTTATGGACCCGTTGTTGAGTCCGTTAATCTGCCGTTTTTCGGGACGCAAATTTCCTTGGGGGCGCTGGCGATTCCCCTGACGATGCTCTGGATTGTTGGATTGATGAACGCTATCAATTTGGTTGATGGCATCGATGGTCTGGCGGGGGGCATTGCGATGCTTGCGGTGGGCTTCATGGCCATCATTGCTGGCATCTGGAACCATCCGGAGTGGGCGTTGGTGTGCTTGGTGTTGTGCGGGGCGACTCTGGGTTTTTGGGTTTTTAACAAACCAACCGCCGCTATTTTCATGGGGGATTCCGGCAGCATGTTGCTGGGATACCTGCTGGCGGTACTCGCTTTGGAGGTCGCACGGGTTCCTCAAACAGGCGTTGTCCATTTGGCTCCTGTCGTGATTCTGGCAATCCCGATTTTGGATACGGTTTTTGCGTTGTTCCGACGCTACCTCAAGGGGATTCCCTTTTATTCCGCCGACCGGGATCATCTGCACCACCGTTTGCTGCAACGCGGCCTGAGACCCTGGCAGGCGTTGACCGTGTTACTGGGGCTGGGCACGCTGTTTGGCGGGCTTGGCGTTGGCATGCTTCTGCGTCCGGAGTGGCAAGGGTATTTTGTGCTGGCTGCCCTCGGATTAGCCTACATGACCTTGTACTTGTTGGAGTATGAGGTTGTCCTGAATCTAGTGAAGCACCTCCGAGATCAACCGGATTTGCGCCGCCGCCGTAGCCTGATGGTCCACCTTGCGGAGGACATTGACCTTTTTTTGAGCAAGGACCGCACTCGGCAGGACTTGCTCCAGAGCTATGCGTTTTGGCTGTCCTTGGCCGGAATTGATCGTTTTGAACTCTTGCACCAAGGTCGGTGTCTCCACCCGCGCTCGGCAGAGAAGTCTCGTACAACAAGCTTTCGGGAGCTGGTCTTTCGTGAGGAAGAATACGAGATTCACCTCGCTCTTGATGAAAGCACCGTGCGGCTTGACTCGGACGTTAAAGGGGAACTGCTGGATCGTGTGACCCACGAGTTGTTGCGCCAGTTCTCTCAGTGTCAAGAACCTGTCGGACGCCCCGCTTTGCAGGTGCTGGAATCTTCCCGCAACTTTCACTAACTTTCGCTCCGACGGCCCCATCGGAATTGGCACTCACGACGGAGCGCCAGAACACTGGTGAATCTTCTGCACATGCCGACGCACCTCCTTCACCTTCCGGTACGAGCGTAGCGCTCGGCCTAAACGCCGGGGAGTGAAATAGCGCAGCAATTGCGCCGAGTCCAGTTTCTGAAAATTCTCCGGCCCCATTTCCTGCTGTAACTGAGTCAGCAGCCGTAGCATTGGGGATTGTCCATGATTGTAAGCCGCGACGGCAAGCAGTGGTCGCGCCTTCCAAGGGACCGGAATCGGCACCCCGTTGCGGTTCCACCGATAACGCAGGTAGTAGCGCACGAGCATTGCGCCCAGCAGGATGTTTGTTTCCGGATGGAACACGCTGTTGGGATCGTTGCCGAAGTGCTGCTCCACGGCGAGATTAAATGCGCTTTGCACAGGTATCAAGCGATCCGCCACTCGCCACCCGCGCCGCAGTCGATAGCTGAGTCGGCGCACCGCCGTGTCGTCCCACGCCTGCTGCCCCTGCCACTTCAGCCGCCACAGGGTTTTCCGGACCATCTCCGGGCCGATGCGGTCCAGCCGCACCTGTTGGGGAAGAGTCTGGAGGTCGAGAGGAAAGAACTGCAAGCCCAGTTGTTGCTGCCAGCGTTGAAACTCCGGATCGTGATGCAGTAAGCCGAGGTATCGGTAGGCCCGCTGCAAGCGGGTTTCCCACTCCGGCTGCTTCCGGAGTTGGTCGATCTGCCGTAAACCAATCGCTGTGAGTTGAGCCACGCCTCTTGCTCCGGTGCGGCTGGTCACGGTGAAATCGAGCTGGGATTCCTGAAAAAGCAGGCAGAAGAAGGTGGGGAACGGCAGCTCGAAGAAGTGCGCTCCTGCATGAGCGGTGACGAAAACCCGCAGGAGCCGTGTTTCGGTGACCGCCCGATCCTGCGAATTCAGGAGCCGCGCAAGCACTTCGCGATGCCAGCGGCTGTTCATCAGGTAAGCCGTCAGTTCGCGCAAGGAACGCTGGTCCGGAAGACGTCCCACCCCACGCCCATACCGCAAGCGGCTGAAACGGTCGAACCCCAACATCAGCTTGAAGAGACTCGGCTGAGGGTTGTTGGAGGATGCGGCGGTGTCCGAAGTTTCGTGAAGTCCCTGCAACTCGGAAGCGATGACTTGGTTCAAGTGTGTTCGATTGATGCTGTGAAGTCGATCCGGTCGCCGGGTTGGCGTGAGGGGGCTGGTCGGGATCGGAGTCAGATCGAGCAAGCTGGAAGGCGGTTGCGGATAGCTCGCAATCGGATAACCCTCCTTCACGAGCAGACTTCCGAAAGCATCCAAGGGGCCAAGGGACTGCGGCGTAAGCATCCCGCAAGTGACGAGTAGCGCAGTCAGAGGGAGGAAGGAACGGGATGCAGGCAATGTGGCACCAAGGCGTGAGGTGTGCTAGACTTGCAAACCCTACCACTACTTCGCATCATTCGCTATCCCTGTGTTGTCTGCAAAGCCGGAAACTCCGGAAATCTGGATTCGCCAAAAAGCCGAGGAACTTGGTTTTGGTTTGGTTGGATTTGCCAAGGTCGCCCCCAGCCGAACCATTGGGATTTATCAGGATTGGCTCCGTCAGGGTTATGCTGGAGCAATGGAATATTTGGAGCGGCATGCCGAGCTCAAGGAAGATCCCCGGCACTTGCTTCCGGAAGCGCAAACCCTCATTGCTCTCGGAATGCACTACCAAACCGTTGATCCGGACCTAGTGCAGTCCGACAATCCAGCGTTGGGGCGGGTGAGCCGTTACGCGTGGGGGGATGACTACCATGAGGTCATCCGGGCTAAGCTCCGAGAACTGTCCGACGGCATTCAGCAGGAATTTCGGATCGGTGACGGGCAGCAGCGCCCGTGTGTGGACACCGGCCCGCTGCTTGAGCGCGAGTTGGCGCATCATGCCGGGTTGGGCTGGTTTGGCAAGCACTCCAACCTCATTCATTGGCCACAGGGTTCATGGTTTTTCCTCGCGGAGCTGCTCGTGGATTTCCCACTGACTCCGGATGCCCCTTTCACGCGAGTGGATTGTGGTTCCTGCACCCGTTGCATTGCAGCGTGTCCCACTGATGCGATTGTCGCAGACCGCACTGTGGACGCACGCCGCTGCATTTCCTACCTCACCATCGAATTGAAAGAAGCGATTCCTCAGGAACTCCGGACTCGAATGGGCAACTGGATTTTCGGGTGCGACATCTGCCAAGAAGTCTGCCCGTGGAATCGGGACACTCCCAGGACTTCCGAGCCTGCGTTCCAGCCGCGCTCAGGATTCCAGCATCCGGAACTTGTCGAGTGGATGGGAATGACTCAGGATGAGTTCAGTCGTCGTTTCCGGAAAAGCCCGCTCAAGCGGGCCAAGCGGCGTGGGTTGCTGCGCAATATCGCAGTGGCACTGGGAAACTGGGGCAGTCCAGAAGCAATCCCGGCACTGGGAAAGGGGTTGCGGGATCCGGAATCGCTCGTTCGGCAACACGCCGCTTGGGCACTCGGACGGATTGCTGCTCCGGAATCACAACGCCTGTTGCGGCACTCGCTTGTTTCAGAAACAGACAAGGATGTGCGCCGTGAAATTCGGGACGCATTGGACCGGCATGAAAGTGCGAATCGCATTGACTTCATAAGCGATTTCTCAGATAATCATTAGTTTTCCTCTGCCCAGTTGGGCGCAATGAGTTCACCCTAACCCGTGCCTGTGGGTGCGGCCAAATTTAAAGGACACAGTGACTGAAACAGAAATCAGCAACACGGTCATCGAACCGTTTATCTTCTTTGAAGAAGACGAGGATTTTGACGCGTTTTATGAAGAAAGCCTCCTAGGCGTCAAAGAACAGGACATCGTCAAGGGCACGGTAACGGACACCACCAAGGAGTGGGTCACCATTGACATCGGCTTCAAATCCGACTGCCTCGTCCCGACGACCGAGTTCCTGAACGAAGAGGGAGTGGTTGCGGCGGACATCGGTGAAATTTTTGAAGTCTTCGTTGAGGCGCTGGAAGACGACGATGGAGTCACCATTGTTTCCAAGCGCAAGGCCGAGAAGATGCGAACGTGGGAGAAGGTTGGCGAAATCTTCGAGCAAGAGGGCACCGTCAACGGCACCATCATCGCTCGCGTCAAGGGCGGCATGCAGGTGGACATCGGGGTCAAGGCGTTCCTGCCGGGATCACAGGTGGACCTGCGGCCCGTCCGCAATCTCGACCAACTCTTGGGCGAGGTCTTTGAATTCAAGATCCTCAAGTACAACCGCAAGCGCGGCAACATCGTGCTTTCTCGGCGGGTGTTGCTGGAGGCCGAGCGCGAGGAGAAGCGCAAAGAAACTCTCAAGGTTCTCAAGGAAGGCTCGCTCATCGTGGGCAGTGTCAAGAACATCACCGACTACGGGGTCTTTGTGGACTTGGGCGGAGTCGATGGCTTGCTCCACATCACCGACATGACGTGGGGGCGCATTGTCCACCCCTCGGAGATGTTCAACATCAGCGATGAGGTCGAGGTCGTGATCCTCAAGTACTACCCGGAAGAGCAGAAGGTTTCGCTCGGCTACAAGCAGAAGTTTACAAACCCATGGGATCAGGTTGCCGACAAGTACGAACCCGGCAGCAAGATCACAGGCAAGATCGTCAGCCTGACCGACTACGGTGCGTTCATCGAGCTGGAACCGGGGGTCGAGGGCCTGATCCACGTCTCTGAGATGTCATGGACGAAGAAGGTGCGGCATCCGTCCAAGATCGTCCAGCTTGGCCAAGAGGTCGAGGCGATCGTCAAGGATTTGGACGTCGAGCGCAAGCGTATCTCGCTCTCGATGAAGGAAGCCGAGCCTAACCCGTGGCGGCTCGCTTTGGATCGCTACCCGGTGGGCTCCATTGTCACGGGGCGAGTCCGGAACATCACCGATTTTGGGGTCTTCATCGGACTCGACCAGGGCATTGACGGCTTGGTCCACATTTCGGACATCTCGTGGTCCCAGCGGCTTTGCAAACCCTCCGAGGTGGCTAAGAAGGGTGAGGAGATCGAGGTCAAGGTTTTGAACATCGACGTTTCGCAAGAACGCCTCTCGCTGGGGGTCAAGCAACTCATCGGGGATCCGTGGAAGGATTTGGATGAGAAGTACCCGATCCGCTCTGAGGTGACGGGAACCATCGTGAACATCACGGACTTCGGTATCTTCGTTGAGGTTGAGGAAGGGGTTGAGGGATTGGTCCATATCTCCGAGGTTGATTCTTCGATTCCGAAAGCCAAGATCCCGGAGTTCTATCCCGTCAACACCGAGGTTCATGCTCGTGTGATCAAGGTGGATCTGGAGGAACGCCGCTTGGGCCTGAGCATCTTGGGGGTGGTTGCAGTCGAATCTCCGCTTGAGGACTCCGAGCAAGACGCAGAAGCAACTCCGGAAACCGAGGAAACTCCTGCTGAAACGGAAACTGCTCAGGCAGTAGAGGTTGAGGCTGCTCCGGAAGTGGAAGAAACTGCTCCAGAGGCGGAAGCCGCTGAGGCTGCTCCGGAAGTGGAAGAAACTGCTCCAGAGGCGGAAGCCACTGAGGCTGCTCCGGAAGCAAAGGAGGAAAAACCCAAGAAGGTGGCCCCTAAGAAGACTGCCTCCAAGAAGACGACCAGCAAGGCGAAGAAAGCTGACGACGAGCAGCCCGCCGGCTCCTCCGAGGAGTAAGCTCTCGCACCGGGGTGCCTACGGGCATCCCGGCCCTGCCTCTGGTCAGTCAATCTGGTCGACCCTCTCTTTTTCGCTCAAGTTTTCCGCGCTCCTGCCGATAGGGAAATCAGAGACTTGCCCGGAGTGTTCCGGTCAGGCATCCATATTGCTCACTTCCCTAAGAAAGGACCCCATGTCCGGACAAGACCATAACCTGAGCCTTTCGAGCCCAATGCACACCGATGATTTTGACCAGCGCGTAGCACGCGCCGTAGAGTCGTTTTTGTACGATTTGGATTACATGCTGTTGGAAGAACAGCACCTACGCCCGCGCTTCAAGGTGCCGTTGGTGCGCCCGTTGACGGTTTGCAACTGAGTTGTCAAGACCTCGCAGCCGCTCTGGGCGGCTGCGGTACGATCAGGCTACGCGCTTTTCGGCAACCCTCTTGGTGGGCACACACCCCGGTAGCCGAATCTCAAAAAACACTCCTTGATCCTCTGGGCAGTTCTCCACTTGGATCGTGCCTCCGTGCAACTCCACCATCCTTTGGCTGATCGCCAGCCCTAGCCCCGTGCCATCGAGTTTGCCTTCTGTCTGGAAAGCTTGAAAGAGCTTGGGCAGGACGGACTCTGGAATGGGGGAGCCGTTGTCGTACACCCGAATGACCAAGTCGGTGTGATCCGGAACGAAGCTGATTTCGATGAGTCCACTTTCGTCATCGAGCAATTTTTCCCAAGCGTTTTTCACTAAGTTGACGATCACCCGGACGAGCTTGCGAGAATCCGCAGAAAAGCTAAAATCCGGGTCGCTGGGAAACAGGTATTCAACGACCACCGGATGTACGACAAACCCAAGATGGGTGTCGAGTTCGGATTGGAAGTTCTCGAGATCGATGGCTTCGCTGTGCAATTCGATGCCGCGTGCAACTTCAAGGATGTCGCGGGTGAGTCCCTTGATGTTGACTGAGGAATGTTCGATACGCCGGATGAAGGAGAGTGCCCGGACGAGGTCCATGCTGGACACCGACTCCTTATTGAGTTGTTGAAGCAGAAGGGAGGAGAAGGTGAGGATGGAGCCGTTGGCGTTACCAATGTCATGCCCGAATTCCGCAACCGCGTAGCCCAATTCCACAAACCGTCGCTCCTGCTCCTTGGCCTGTTGCAGGTTGGTGACGGTGGTTTCCAACTCTTGCTTGGAATCCCCCAATTCCCGGACATGCTGGGAAAGTTGTTTTTGCATGGACTGGAACCGTGGCCACACCTCCTGAAGGATGCCCACTCGCCATTCAATATCCGAGCGCGGCTGTCGGCCTTGCAGTTCTTCGAGGTCGGTGGATTCATGCCTGCGTCGGTACGCCAGAAACTCACGGCAGAGGATGTTCACCTGCCGGATGATTTCCGCCGAACGTAGCCAAAGCAAAAAAGCCGTTGCGAGCAAACCCGCTGAAACCGAGATCAAAACCCGGAACAAGAGGCTGGGATCAGGGAGTGCGTTGAGAGCCGCCAGCGCCTCCTGCCACGGGAGCAACTCGGTCAGGGCAAAGACCAAACTGGCGACCAGCAACCCCAGTAGCAGAAAATGAAACTTCCGCACCTTGAAGCGCTCCTCGCTTTGTGGGTTGCCCTTGAGCTTCGCCTGTGGGGGCGGGTTCAGGGTGAAGTCCCGTTTCTTGCTGCGGCGTTTCGTTTGCTGATAATCGGTTGATTGGTACATGCTCAACTTGTGGGCTTCCTGCTAAAGCCTCTGGAAGGACTGAAAGTTAAAAAAGACATATCGTGAATGCGCCAAGGATGCAAGCGGATACTCTGTTCAAGGGAAATCGCTTCATGCGAATGCAGTGATTTAAGCTTGTGAATCTAGCAGAAAATGCCATGCTAGATCGTTTAATCTGCCCGACGGGAAATCCCGGATTTGGGCGCGAATTTTTTCGCCAAAAAAAGGACAACCTCATGAACGATTTTGCTTCCAGCGCTCACGCCGACCACAAGGTCGCGGACCGCTCCCTCGCCGATTTGGGCCGCAAGAAAATCACCCTTGCCGAAAACGAGATGCCGGGCCTGATGGCCCTCCGCGAGGAGTATGGCGAGAGCAAACCCTTGACGGGTTCCCGGATTACGGGGTCACTACACATGACGGTGGAAACGGCGGTACTGATTGAGACATTGACGGTGCTGGGGGCCGAACTGCGGTGGTCCTCATGCAACATCTTCTCCACACAGGACGAAGCGGCGGCGGCGATTGCAGCTACGGGAGTTCCAGTCTTCGCATGGAAGGGTGAGACCGAGGAAGAGTACTGGTGGTGCGTCGAGCAAACCTTGCAATGGCCCGGAGGTCAGGGGCCAAACCTGTTGCTTGACGACGGCGGCGATCTCACAGGCTACGTCCATGAGAAGCACCCGGAACTGCTTGCGGAAATTCGGGGCGTTTCTGAAGAGACCACCACTGGGGTCCATCGGTTGCATCAAATGATGCAGCAGGGGACGCTGAAACTGCCCGCGTTCAATGTCAACGACTCGGTCACGAAGAGCAAGTTTGACAACCTCTACGGCTGCCGTGAATCGCTGCTGGACGGCATCAAGCGGGCAACCGATGTGATGCTCGCAGGCAAGCTCGCGGTGGTTGCGGGCTACGGGGATGTCGGCAAGGGATCGGCAGAATCACTCCGGGGGCAAGGAGCGCGGGTGGTTGTCACCGAGATTGATCCGATCTGTGCCCTGCAAGCCGCGATGGCGGGCTACGAGGTTCGTCCGATGGCCGAGGTTGCCCCTCTTGCAGACCTCTTCGTCACCACGACGGGTTGCTGCGGGGTCATCCGCCGCGAGCATTTGGACGTAATGAAGGACAACGCGATTGTCTGCAACATCGGACATTTCGACATCGAGATTGACGTGGCTTCAATCAACAACGACCCGAACATCGAGCGCATCAACATTAAGCCGCAGGTGGATCAGTACGTCTGGCCGGACGGCAAGCGCATCCTGCTGCTGGCCGAAGGTCGGCTGGTGAACTTGGGCTGTGCGACTGGGCATCCGGCGTTTGTGATGTCCAACAGCTTCTGCAATCAGGTGCTGGCGCAGCTTGACCTCTGGGCGAATGGCAACGGCTACGGGAATCAGGTCTATGTGCTGCCAAAATTGCTGGACGAGAAGGTGGCAATGCTGCACCTTCAGAAACTCAGTGTGAAGTTGGAACGGCTCACTGCGCAACAAGCGGAGTACACTGGGATTCCCGCTGAGGGGCCGTACAAGCCCGAACATTACCGCTACTGAGTCTGGACCTCGTGCAGGAACTCCAAACGGACCCCCGCCATTTCCGCAATGCACTAGGACGTTTTGCCACCGGAATTGCAGTGGTGACGATGTTTGTTCCGGAGGACGGATTGCTGGGCGTGACGATCAATTCTTTCGCGTCCGTTTCTCTGGAACCACCCCTTGTGCTTTTTAGTCTGGCGCAGGATTCCCAGATGCTGGAACCTCTACTGGAACAGGAGCGTTTTGGCATCAGCGTTTTGGGCAGCGATCAGCAACGCCTCTCGGAGCAGTTTGCGTTTGAGGGACACCCCCGGAAATATGACAAGGCAGACATTGACATGGATTCCGGGCAGACGCCGTTGTTGGTTGGGGCACTTGCTGTACTTGATTGCCGGGTGCGGCAAGTGGTCGAGGGGGGGGATCACCAGATCATCCTTGGTGAAGTGGAGTCTTTTGAATTCCGGGAGGGCGATCCTCTCTTGTATTTTCAAGGTCGGTACGCATGGTTGAATTCTCGCTGATCCGTTTACGGCGATCCTTTGTGTTCGCCTGTACCCTGCTCGCCCTGCTGCTGGCGGGAGGCTGTCAGAAAAAGCCGCAGTACAACTTCCGCACGGCAACGCAGAGCGAACTTGACCTGAAGCAGTCGGACACCTACCCGACGGTGGAGGATCAGGCGCGGTCTCCGTACATCGCCTTTGCGTCCACTGAGTTTATCGGACGGCTTTCGCGCTACCACAAGACCTTGAGCGAAAGTTTTGTGCTGTCGGCGCTGGAGGAGTATTCCGACCTCAAGGTGATTGAAGATCAGCGTGTCCGGGGCGTGCTGGAGTTTCAGGAGTTCCAAGGCTTCAACCGTAATTCTCAGCAGGATTTGCTCCGGCTGGGCAAACGGTTGCAGGCCGAGTACGTTGGGTTGCTGCGCGTGACCCCCAGTCCCGTGCGGGCCTCTCCGAACGACTGGAGCACCTACATCGGCCTGCAAGTTTACCGCGTCAACCCGCCAAAGTTGATGCTTCGGGACGAGTTTACCTTCGTCTTCTCGGAATCCGCCCAACAGCTCCGGGGGCTGCGCACCAACATCCAGAAAACCCTGCCGATGGAGGGGTTCATTCTGGAAACCTACAACGACCGCGCCTTTGCCGTGGTCAACTTGGGGCGTGACCGCAACATCACGTCTGGACGTCGCTGCAAGGTCTATCGTCGCAAACGCCGGGAACGTATCGAGACGGACGGTACCAAGATCACGGAAACAAACTACGAGGAAGTCGGACAACTGCAAATCGTCGAGGTGCTGGACTTCACCTCATGGGCAGTGGTGCCCCCGGAGTTCCGGGGAAAAATCCTCAGCGGCGACCTCGTGACTGTGCAGCCCGGAGCATGAGCAGCGGTTGCCCAAAAAGCGCTGTGCGTCAGCATGGCCTTTCCCAGCGGCGCAACCTCACTCCAGAACAACGCCAAGCCTTCACTCTTCGGATGTGGGAACATTTGGAGTCGTGGGCACCGTTCCAGCAAATCCGCACTCTCCATTGTTCGCTCGCGCTTCCGGAAGAACCGGACACGACCACTTGGTTTGAGCGGGTTTGGGCCTTGGGCAAGCAGACCGTTGTGCCCTGCATGATGCCGGGAACCCGGGAACTCAAGCACACTCGGTTGACTTCCCTTGCACACCTCCAGCGTGGAGCTTTTGGCCTTCCCGAACTGCTTCCAGAATTCCGGGAATGGGTGAAACCGGAGAGCCTCGATCTCGTGCTGGTTCCGGGTGTGGCGTTTGACTGGAAGGGGGAGCGGCTCGGTTTCGGCAAAGGCTACTACGACCGTTTTCTTACCAAAACCTCGGCCTTGCTAGTGGGGGTTGCCTTTTCTGCACAGGTGATTCCGGATGTGCCTACGGAATCCCACGATGTTTCCATGAATGCCTTGCTCACTGAAAACGGGATCACCATGATTGACCGAGTTGACGCATAAACCTGTGATGGCATGGCTTGTTCGAGACGCGCTTAAAACCGACGCGCAAGCAATCATCAACATCCTCAACCCGATCATCGAAACCGGACGCTACACCTCGCTGGACACGACGTTTTCTTTACAGGAGGAGGAGGCGTTCATTGAGGCGTTTCCAGCACGGGGAATCTTCCACGTCGCCACCCACCCCGAAAGTGGTGAGGTTGTCGGCTTTCAGGACCTTGAAACCTTTGCGGCCTACACCCATGCCTTTGACCACGTGGGAATTATGGGGACGTTTGTCCATCCGGATTGCCGCAGGCAGGGAGTGTCGTCCGCGCTGTTTGCCGCAAGCTTTGCAGCGGCGAGGGACAAAGGGTATGAGAAAATCTTCACCTTTGTCCGAGGGGATAATGATGTGGCGCTGTCCACCTACCTCAGTCAAGGGTTTCAGGTGATCGGAACGGCCAAAAAACAGGCGAAGGTTCAGGGAAACTACATTGATGAGAACCTCATCGAGAAATTCTTGTAGCACGGATTTGGTCACTGATCGATTGAAAAAACCAGCGGCAGAACGACAATGAAAAAATGGCTGTTTGTCTTGTTGATTTTGAGTGGAGTTGGCGTGTGGCAGCATCAGAAGGTGCTGACCACATATGCGTCCTTTTTCACAGTCAACAATCCCAGCAAGGGTGCAGATGCAATCATTGTGCTGTCCGGAAGTGCAGCCACGCGCATTCCTCGTGGACTGGAACTCTACGGCTCTGGCTATGCCTCGAAGGTTTTTCTGACCGACGAGAAACGCAGCATGAATCCCAAGTTCCGTAAGTTTTTCCCGACGAACGCTCAACTTGCTGAAGCGATCATCGCAGAATTGGGAATGGAAGTGGAAACGCCGGTGATCCCATCGCTCAAAGGTGGGGCGACTTCGACCTTCGATGAAGCCTACGATGCTCGGACAAGGGCTGAATCCGAGGGTTGGCAGCATTTGATTTTGGTGACCGATGCATTTCACACCCGCCGGGCGCTCCATGCGTTCGAGAGCGTTTTCAACGGCAGTGGCATCCGCTTGGAGATGGCGGCGGCACCGAACGCGATCTTCCGAGAAGACAACTGGTGGACTTCCGATCAGGGCATTTCCGCCTACGTCCTCGAATCCATCAAGTACCCCGTCTATCTCCTCACCTCGCGCAACGTCTCCTTCGTCCGCAACGACTGATCAGGGGATTGTCCGGATCTGCATCGAGTTGACATAACCCTCGCCGGTGAAGATATCTGCAAACACCAGCACTTGCTCTCCAGTTTGAAAATCCTCTTCGTCCTTGAGGCGCTGGAGGGCATTCGGGATGTTGACTTCTGGATCATTTGAAAAATCATCGAGCAAGAAAGGGGACACTCCCCGGTTGAAGACCATGCTCCGATAGACATCCTCGTGGTTCGTGAAAGCGTAGATGCCGATGTTGCGAGGTCGCCAGTTGGCAAGGTACATCGCGCCGCGTCCGTAGCGGGTGATGGAAACGATCCCCTTCATTTTAAGTTCCGCAGCGATAGTGGTTGCGGCTTGGGCGAGATGCTGGCGGTTGCTCGTTTTCTGCTGTTTCTCGGTGAAGCGCACCCCCGGAAATTCTTCGGTGCGGCGTGCCACACGCACCAGCATTTCCACGCAGCGTAACGGATACTTGCCCATGGAAGTCTCTCCAGAGAGCATGACCGCGTCCGCCTGTTCATAAACCGCGTTGGCGATGTCCGAGACCTCAGCACGAGTAGGCACGGGATTCTCGATCATCGACTCTAGAAGTTGGGTCGCGACGATGAGGCGTTTGCCGCGGGTCGCACAGAGGTAGGCGATGCGACGCTGAATCTGTGGGACTTCCTCCATGTCCACCTCAATGCCGAGATCGCCGCGAGCGACCATGATGCCATCGGCCTCGGCGACGATTTCTTCCAAGTGATCCACGCCCTCTTGGTTTTCGATTTTGGCGATGAGCTTGATCCGTTTGCCGCGCTGGCCCAGCAGGTCACGCACCTCCCGAATCCCTGCCGCACTGCGGACAAAGGAAAGGGCGATGCCGTCCACATCCTGCTCCAGCCCGAAGAGGATGTCCTCGCGGTCGCGCTCGGTGATGGAGGGAAGCTTGACCGCGATTCCAGGCAGGTTGACATGGCGGCGGGCACCAAGGGTTCCAGGGTCCAGCACTTTGCATTGCAAGGCAGTGCCATCTTTTTCCAGCACCCGGAGTGTCACCAAACCACTGTCCACAACGATGCTGCCACCCACCTCGACTTGTTCCGCAAGGTGGGCGTACTTGATGAACAGCTCGCCCTCGCGCTCCTCTTCCGGGGGGGTGGTGACGCGAATCTGATCTCCTGCGACAAGCTCAAGCCCCAATTCTCCTGTGCGGATTTCCGGGCCTCGTGTATCGAGCAGTAGAGCGGTTGGAAAGCGCCGCTGTGTGTTTAGTTTCCGGATGTGTGCGATGATGCGACCGTGCGACTCGTGAGTGCCATGGGAGAAGTTGAGACGGGCGATGTTCATGCCGGCGTCCGCGAGTTGTGCGAGCATTTCCGGAGAGTCGCAGGCGGGTCCAATAGTGCAGATGATTTTGGTGCTAAGCATGGTCCGTAAAATTTCGTATAGAACACACCACCTCAGTGATGCTATGGTGTTTGGATGACAAAGATTCTTCAGCTTACGGTTTCTTGTCGCAAACCACACGCCGATTCACGACATGACCGCACACAACTCTGATCCTTGGAAAAGTGACGAACGTTCCCCGTTCCTTGAATCCGAAGCAGCTCCGGACCCCATCCAGCAATTTCAGGCATGGTTCGCCCACGCCCGTCAGTCTGGGATCAAAGAACCGACGGCGATGACCTTGGCGACCGTGACCCCGGAGGGGAGACCTTCAGCGCGAGTGGTGTTGCTCAAGGATGTGGGAGTACACGGATTCACCTTCTTCACCAATTACCAGAGCCGTAAGGGACAGGAACTTGCGGAGAACGCCTTCGCGACCCTCGTGTTCTGGTGGGATGTGCCCCATCGCCAAGTGCGGGTGGAGGGCACCGTGGAGAAAGTCTCTGCGGAAGAATCGGACACCTATTTCCAGACCCGACCACGGGGCAGCCAACTCGGAGCGCGGGCTTCTGCGCAAAGTGAAGTCGCTCCGGATCGCAAAACACTGGAAGCCCAGATGCACGCAGAAATCGCTAGTTACGAAGGACAGGAGGTGCCGCGACCCCCGTATTGGGGCGGCTACTGCGTGACCCCGGACGCCATCGAATTCTGGCAGGGTCGTCCTGATCGTCTGCACGACCGACTGCGCTATGTCCGGGTTGCTGAAGGCTGGCGCATCGAGCGGCTGGCGCCGTGATTCAGCCGACGATGTAGGTTCCGGTGCCGACGGCGATGAGCGTGTCTTCGTCGTTGTGCAGTTCCATGCGCGTGACTGTGACTTTGTTGCCCGTGCGCAGCACATTCGAAGTCGCACGGAAATGCTTTCCCAATCCGGGACGCAGGTAGTCCACGCGCATGTCGATGGTGCCAATCTTCGCAAGTCGCTTGGCAGTTTCCTCAAACGGTTCACCCTGCGATTTTTTCAACAACCCCATCCACGCGCTCATTCCACCCGCGACATCTAGCACAGCCGCAATCACCCCCCCGTGCAGCATTCCACGAGTGAAGTTGCCCACGAGTTCCGGACGATGTTCAAAACGGATGGCGAAATGCTCAAAATCGAGGGTGTCCACTTGGATACCCAGCACTTTGTTGAACGGGATAAGCTGTTCGGCAATCTCGTGCATCTTCTCTAGGAGTTGTTCGCTGGGCATCAGAAGCTAAGGTCGGAGTTGAGAAGCAATCCGCTGATCAGCCCGATCAAACCGCCAAACACGCCTCCCCAGACCACGAGCCAACCGAGGTGTTCGTCAATCATGCGTTGCACGATCTCTTTGACCATTTGTGGAGTCAATTCATCGAGCCGCCGTTGCACGAGCGTTCCCACCTGATCGAGGATTCCAGAATCTCCTGTGATCCTCGCCTTCAAAGCCTTGCGGACTGATGCTTGGTTAGCGAGTTTGCCGATTTGGTTGTGGAGTGTTTCAAGGATCGGCTTCCGGAGGGATTCGAGCGCGCTCCGGCCTCCGATCATCGCGATCATCGGGCCAAAGTTGGATTCCTCAATCGTCGTGACAAGGGAGTCAAAGGACGGACCAAGATCCACCGCCTCCAAAACGGGTGTGAGGTCGAAGCCTGTTTCGTCGTTGGCGAACAGCCGTTCGATGTGTTCTGGTGCAAAGAATTGCGTCATCACCATGTCGTGGATACCGAGCTTGAATTCTTCGAAATGCTCCGGGATCACCCCTGATCCGTATAGTCCGGGCACCTTCTCGAAGAGCATGTAGATGGCGAGCCAGTTGGTGAGGGCTCCGGAAAACGCAAACAGTCCGGTGAAGAACACAGGGCTATGCCACGGCTCCGCGAGTTGCCAGCCCGCCGCCGCAACAACGAGGGCGATCAGGTTGGTGCCGAGCCGCTTGTTAAAAAGGGAGTCCATTTACAACCAGCAGAGAATGAAAATCAAACATAACAGCATGGCAATTCTAGGAATACAGGACAAGACGAAGCCATCCAGCGGCTGGCCACGCTCGCTGGTGAACGGTGTCCTTTACACCAGCCAATGGCTGCGTTAGCCTGTTCCAGAAACAATGCAACAAAATCGAGAATTGAATTATGGATGGAGTGGTAGCAAGTGAACTGGTTGGAGCCGCGTGGCCTGCGGTGCAGCCCGGAAGCGATCCCGTGCTGTACGGTCATGTCTCGCTGGACCCCGTTGGTGCGTTCGAGGCCCGCAGCCTTCAGACCTTCCGGCTGGTGTACACGGTGGGCCGCTACGGGATTGATGACACCGGCAGCATCCGTGTGGTCTTCCGCTTCATGGGAGACTGGGGGGCG
>LWDU01042015.1_pt1 | contig 86660 bp, 95 predicted proteins | sample 727161 | NCBI WGS metagenome assembly LWDU01 (sample SAMN04566230, study PRJNA314399) | hydrothermal vent metagenome | isolation source: deep sea hydrothermal plume seawater | place: Mexico: Gulf of California, Guaymas Basin | collected 2004-07-11
TACCGAAATACAATAAAAGGTTTTTCAGCAAGTATGTCTCGAACTGCCGCAGAGCGTATCGTTCGCAATAATCCTCATATTGCTTACGCAGAACAAAACCAAGTCTTTTACGCAATAAAAAAACCTGGAGGAAAACCTGGTGGCGGCGGTGGAGATAGCGGTGGTGATTCAACACCCGCCCAAGAAACACCTCCGGGGATTGAGCGTGTAAATGGCGGTGGACAAATAAACTATCCCAACCTGAGAGCTTGGGTTATTGATACCGGCATAGACCCCACTCACCCTGATTTAAAGGTTAATTTAAGTCTAGGCAAGAACTTTATAACAAAGGGTAAATTGGATGCAACTTACCCATGGAAAGATGGTAGCGGCCATGGTAACCACGTAGCTGGGACCATTGCAGCTATAGCCAATACCGAGGGTGTTGTTGGTGTAGCACCTGGCGCAGAAGTTGTAGCTGTTCGTGTTTTAGATAACCGTGGTTCAGGCACAACATCAGGCGTGATAGCGGGTGTTGACTACGTTGCTGGTGAGGCTCTGCTGGGTGATGTTGCAAATATGAGCCTTAGTGGCGGCATTTCACCTTCATTGGATGATGCTGTACTTGCCGCTGCAACAGGTGTAAAAGGAAACAACCCTGTCCTTTTTGCTTTAGCTGCTGGTAACTCATCTGCCGATGCTAGCAACTATTCTCCTGCTCGTGTAAATCACACTAATATATATACCGTTTCAGCAATCGATAGTAATGATGAATTTGCCTATTTTTCTAACTACGGCAACCCTATTGACTATGCCGCTCTTGGCGTAGATATTAAATCAACATGGAAAGGCGGTGGTTACAAAACGATAAGTGGCACATCAATGGCGGCACCGCACGTTGCTGGATTGTTGTTACTTGTTGGGAAAGGAATTGGCTCGGATGGAACAGTAAAAGATGACACTGATGGCCTAGAGTACCCTATTGCTCACAAATAACATTTAACTCATTATAAAAAGCCCTCTGTTTTCAACTGAGGGCTTTTTTATTTCATAAAGTTTATTATCTTTTCTTCCAGCCAATAGCCCACGCCATTCGTACTGGTTTTATTCAAAAATCCCACATGACCGCCGTGTTTTGTTGCTAATAGCTGTGTACTTTCTGACAACTCTGATTCGCTTGGCAGCACTGAAGGCGTTAGAAATGGGTCATCTATAGCCTGAATCAATAACGTATTGGTTTGAATGTTTTTTAGAAACCCTATTGAGCTGTTCTTTTTATAGTAGTCATGCACATCGTCAAACCCATGCAAGCGCGCTACAACATCATTATCAAACTCCCAAAACGATTTAATGTGGCTGATATCGCCCAAGGCACGCAACTTTGCCGCCTCATCTGGCAAATTATTGCCGTCAAAGAAGGTTATTTTGCCGGCTAGTTTCTTTTTCATTTCGTTGATGAGGTGATAGCGATACATTCTGGACATGCCTTTATCGACTCTATCTGCACAGTTAGCTAACTTAAACGGAATGGAGACTGCCACTGAGCCACTCAATTCCAATTCATCGGCTTGTTCACTCAGCCATTTGAGCATGATGTTTCCGCCCAACGAAAAACCTACTGTAAAAATTGGGCTATCGGGATGTTTAATACGAATGGTTTGGTACAGCTGGTCGATGTCATTTGTAAACCCTGCGTGATAACTCCCTGCTTTTAAATTTGGCTCGCCGCTGCACGCACGAAAATTTAAAGCCGCTGCTGTGTAGCCTTCCCGCTCTAATGCCTGCTGCAATCCAAGAATATAATGGGAGTTAGAGCTACCCGTTAAACCGTGAATTAAAATAACGATGCCTTTTTGCCCATTGCCATACCAATCGACATCAAAAAAGTCGTTATCGGGTGTGTTAAAACGCTCCCGACGACGTACTAAATCAGGGGGTCTTCTAAAAATAAACGGCCACAGCGTTTGAATATGCGGATTGGACATCCATTTCGCAGGGATAAATGTATCAGGCATGACTAAACGTTATTCGTTTTAGGTTTCAACATGCTTTTAATCATAGGCCACCTAAACGCCAATAAACAAGCTAATACCACGGCATAAAGTATCGGTTCAATATAATCGAGTTTGGTTAACCAGAAGAAATGAACCACACCCATTATCGCAATCACATATATCAATTTATGCAGGGTGAACCATGTACCCCCCAAGCGCCGCATCATACTCGCGGTTGAGGTTGCCGCTAAAGATATCAACATGCTGTACGCGAGCAGCCCTAAAATAATATACGGGCTCTCTGGCACATCTTCCAACATATTATCTATGCTGAGAGATTGATCCAGCACCAGCCAAACTAATAGGTGCATGCTGGCATAAAAGAACGTAAACAATCCCAACATACGACGGAATCTTATCGGTAAGGGGGATTTTAATAAACGTTGCAAGGGGGACATTGATAAGGTGATTAAAAGAAAGCGTAGCGTCCAATCGCCGGTTCTAAAATGCAATGTTTGAATGGGGTCTGCGCCCAGCAAGTTATTAACTGAATCCCATGTTATGAAACCAAAAGGTATCAAACACACACTAAAAACAGCGGTTTTTAATATCCCTAGCTGAAACTTAGATAGCCTTTTTCTCACCACTTAAACGACCTACGAATCAAAAGAATCGTCTGAGACTCATGCCTTTGTATAAACTCGCTACTTGCTCACCGTAGCCATTAAACATTTCTGTATCGCGTTTTGGCGTGAACAAGGACGCGCCAATAATACGTTCGCGGCTTTGACTCCATCTTGGGTGAGGTACTTGCGGATTTACATTGGCATAAAAGCCGTACTCGCGACTTGCCACTTCATTCCATGATGTTTTAGGCATATGCTCTGTCAGTCTTATTTTTACGATGGATTTAATGCTTTTGAAGCCGTATTTCCACGGTACTATTAAACGCAGCGGCGCGCCATTTTGATTCGGCATTTCTTCACCGTATAACCCCGTTGCCATGAGGGTTAATGGGTTCATTGCCTCGTCCATTCTTAACCCCTCAGTGTAGGGCCACTTTAATGTACGGCGGTTTTGACCCGGCATTTGTTCAGGGTCATATAAAGTGGTGAATTCCACGTATTTAGCTTTGGATGTCGGTTCCATTTGCTTGATCAGTTCGGCTAATGAAAAACCAATCCACGGCACCACCATCGACCAGGCCTCCACGCAGCGTAGTCGGTAAATGCGTTCTTCTAACTGCTGGCGTTTGAGGATATCTTCAAGGTCATATACACCGGGTTTACCCACTTCACCCTCAACCGTAACACTCCACGGCTTGGTTTTTAGTCGATGCGCATTCACAACCGGATCGCCCTTACCGGTGCCAAATTCGTAAAAATTATTGTATGTCGTTACGTATTCATACGGCGTTGGTTTTTCTTTTGTTGAATACATACTTTTCTTAATATTTTCTATCTTATTCCCTGCCCATAGCGTACTAGGCGCAAGCCCACTGGCCAACATAACGGTCGAGCTTTGCAGCATAAACTGGCGGCGTGATGCTGAAATAAGCGCTCGGCTGTTGTCAAAATCTTCTTTTGGCGTCACATCGTTATAAGTCAGCAGGCTAGGTTGTTTATTACGCATGTTCATTCCTTTGTTAATTATCTAATGCAGTTGACCGCATTAGAACTCAAATACTTTCAGACTTTTTCTCATGATTGCTAATAAAAAATGACGCCGTGGCCGTTATAAAACACAAGCCACCAAAGACGATAAAGTTAACGTTCAAACCATAGGCAGCTGTTACTAATGCACCCGCCAACAGTGGTCCAATAATCGAGCCTGAACGGCCAATACCAAGCGCCCAACCCACACCAGTAGAACGGATATGTGTGGGGTACATGTAGCTAGATAAAGCATTTAGGCTGACTTGACCACCAACGATAAAGAAGCCTGCGAAAAAGGCCAGTATCATCACCAAATTTAACGACGAGCCTAATTGCCCAACGGCTATCATGCTTAATGCGCCGAAAAAGAAGCACGCGGTTAACACTACTTTCGACCCCATCGATTTAATCAATTTAGAAAATATAAAGGGAGCAATCGCGCCGCCAATATTAAGCACCACCACGGTTTTTGTCGCTTCGCTTAGCTCATAACCTGCCTGTACTAAGAGCGTAGGTATCCAGCTATACAAAAAGTAAATCACCATCAAATTAAAAAAGAACACTGTCCAAAGTAACAAGGTGTCTTTTGCCCTGCCCTCTAAAAATAGCGCTTTAATCGGAAAATGCTTTGCTTCATCAATGTGATGCGCGAATACTGTTTCATCAGTAATCGTTTTTTTCTGGTCTATTTTTTTAGCAATTGTCCGCAATTCGGCATCGTTATCATTATCGTTTTCGACTAAAAATCGCGGCGACTCAGGCAACCAAAACAACAGCACAGGCACTAATAATAAAGGCATTAAACCGCCCACATAAAACAACGACGACCAGCCGAACGCTGGGATGATTTGCCCCGCTAATAAGCCGCCGGTAATGCCGCCGATTGGCATACCTAAAAAGATAATAGCAATAGCGACATTGCGATGGCGATTTGATACATATTCTGTCATCAACGCTGTCGCATTTGGCATTGCGCCACCTAAACCAAGCCCTGTTACAAATCGCAAGATGAGCAATTCATCGTACGTTTCAATAAACCCGGTTAATAAGGTACATAAGCCAAATACAAACACGCTACCAATCACTGCATAACGACGGCCGTATTTATCACCCACTGGGCCAAGCACCAGTGCGCCTATCATCATGCCGACTAAACCGGCTGAGAAGATATAGCCCAACTCACTTTTAGGAATCTCCAGCGCTGCACTTAACGCAGGCGCAGCGAAGGCAATCGCTAAAACATCAAAACCATCAAACACAATCACTAAAGCGCAAAAGAACATCACCAATTTTTGGAACGAGCCTAAGGGATTTTTCTCAATAATGTCGCCCATGTCTACCGTGTTACTTGTCATCACAAACTCTCAGTAGTTTTTAATGCATTGCCTAACGATGCCTGAACGATACTCAATACCGTGTCTATTTCTTCATCATCACGTGGCGCATACACCAAGGCGATAGTATCTGGAATGGGCCCCATGCCCGCCAATGGGTGTTTCTCGCCCCATTGTTGATCGATGACGTGCTGAAAGTCTGTTGATGACAAGGCCATATGCAAACTGCCATCGTACACGGGGTGAACGTGCGCGAATTCACGGCCAATCATAAAACCATCGGTGCAGTTGCACGCTTGATTTTCATTCAACCAAAGCGCCTCAGCGCCGGGAACAGAAATAATACTGGGGCGGCGACTCGCTTCATCAAAATTGAACAGCTTCGCTTTAAATCTCTCATGCCATTCAGCATTCGGGTTTTGGGTTAATTGTTCGTGTGGGTTTGTATTCGTTGTTTCGGGGCGTTCGCCCTCCCTGCGGGGTATCTTTAACATGTGTGTGTCTTATAATTAGGAACAACTAAATTTAACACACATTGCCATATGAGTCGTTACCGCCCACCTGCTCCGCCAAAATCGCCGTATATTACTCGGCAAGGTTTTGATTCCCTCCAACAAGAGGAAGAATCGCTATGGGTAAAACGTCGCGTAGTGGTATCCGCCTTATCTGCGGCCGCGGCTGAAGGCGACCGCTCTGAAAACGCTGAATACATCTACCGAAAAAAAGAATTACGTGGCCTTGATTGGCGTATTCACTATCTTCAACAACGCCTGCCAAATCTTCAAGTCATATCCGAAAAACCCAGCACACCCACTCAGGTTTTTTTCTCTGCAATCATTACATTAGAAGATGATTCAGGCGACGAAGTAACCTATCGCATCGTTGGCCCCGATGAAATAGACCACCAACCTCACTACATCAGCATGGATTCCCCCGTTGCAAAAGCGTTGTTTAAAAAACGCCTTGATGATGAAGTAACGGTAACGACACCCGCTGGTCGCATCACCTATTTTATTACCGGCATTGATTATGAGTAACACCTTATGCCGATGCGGATCAAACAAGTTATTCACTCAATGCTGTCACCCTTTTATTCACCGTTCATCACTACCCAGTACGGCTGAACAGCTTATGCGTTCACGCTTTACCGCTTTTGCATTAGACAATATTCAATACCTATCCGACACCCATTACCCAAGCAAACGCAGCGCTAACGAGTTGCATGAACTGCAACAGAATAGCCTACACACATCGTGGGTTGAATTAACCATTTTAGACACCCAGCATGGTCTCCCTTCTGACAGTATCGGTACTGTGGAGTTTACTGCTGTGTTTTATGCCAACCAACAGTTTTTTGAGTTGGTAGAAAACTCGTCTTTCATTAAAGAAAATCAACAATGGTTTTATATTGAGGGCATACCAACCGTTCAATCTATCCACTATAAAATAAAAAGAAACGCGCCTTGCTGGTGCCTTAGCAATAAAAAATACAAACACTGCCACGCCTTGCTATAAGAAAATACCCTTTCATGCTTGATTCCAGTATTCATAGGCGCATAATCAGTACAAAGCTTGGTTAAATAATAAAAAATGAGCAGACATAAAAACGCATCATCATCTGATAGCCTAAAGGCATCCAGTGTGCTGGACAGTATTGCAATACCAACGTTTGCGATTAACGTCCAACACGAGATAACGCATTGGAATCAGGCCATTGAAAAAGCCTCCGGTTACCTTGCGGTTGACATGATTGGCACCAAAAACCAGTGGAAGCCGTTTTATCCAAATGCTCGCCCTACCATGTCTGACTTGATCGTTGAAGGCGGTCAAGATGAATCGGTTGAGCGTTTTTATACCAGCAAATACAATAAATCTAATATTTTAGACAATACCTATGAGGCTGAGGATTTTTCCCCGCCATGGGCAGTGGCGAATGGCTCTCGTTTACCGCAGCACCAATATTCGATGCCGACAACAACATGGTTGGCGCGGTAGAAACACTTATTATTATCAGTGATCGCAAGTACGCAGAGCAAAAGCTTATTGATAGCCAACAGAAATATCGCGAACTCAGCACCATTGATGACCTCACTAAGCTATATAACGCGCGACATTTTTTTTCCCAAGTGGATGCCGAAATAGACCGTTGTAATAGATACAAGCAGTCGTTATCCATTTGCATGTTCGACTTGGATAATTTCAAATCTCTAAACGACACGTACGGCCATCAATTCGGCAATACCGTATTAGAAAGCTTTGCCAAAATAATACAGTCTAATATTCGACACGTTGACATGGCCTTTCGCTATGGCGGCGAAGAATTTGTTGTGCTGTTCCCCTTCGTGATTGCTCAACATGCACTAAACGCAGTTGAAAAAATTCGCGCTCAACTAGAAAAAACAACATTTACAACCGAAAATGGCGATGTCGTCAACGTGACGGCCAGCGCAGGTATTGCCACTTATTTAGCTAAAGAAGAAAAAAATAGCTTCGTAAAACGCGCCGATGATGCAATGTACCTATCCAAACAGAACGGTAAAAATAAAATTACCATTGCCGAATAAAAACTACCTAGCATTTAGAACCCATCGTATTTGTGAGCATTCAATCTAATTATGTTCGATTCTGATAGTTTTGGGTTGTGGGCTATGTTCGCTTTTTGGGGTAGCGCCATCGGCGGTATATTTCTTGCGATTCAGTGGGCGAATAGAAAAAGTAAAAAAAGCCCCGCGCCTAAAGACGTCATTCTCAAATCTTTACAGCAGCGCTTAGACAACGGTGAAATATCTGAAGAAGAATATCAACGCCGTTTAAAAGACCTTTAAGTCTTTTCGTTACGAATTACCCCACCCACTTCCGTGCATTTCTAAACATTCTTAACCAGGCGCCATCTTCACCCCAATATCCCGGTGACCAGCTATTTTGTACCGTTTTAAAGCAACGCTCGGGGTGTGGCATCATAATGGTAAAACGTCCATCATCAGTGGTTAAACCCGTCACGCCTTGTGCCGAACCATTTGGATTAAACGGAAATTGTTCGGTTACTTCGCCATCGTGGCCAATATACCGCAGGGCAATGTGACCGCTGATTTCATCATTTTTGAATTCTGTTTGGCCTTCACCGTGAGCAACAGCAACCGGTATTTGTGAACCTTCCATACCTGTTAACAATATTGACGGCGAGGTTTGAATTTCTACCATCGCAACACGCGCTTCAAACTGCTCAGACTCGTTTTTAACAAAGTGTGGCCACGCTTGCGCACCGGGAATAAGCTCACGCAAATTAGATAACATTTGGCAGCCGTTACACACACCTAAACCAAAGGTGTCTGCACGGTTGAAGAAATCACTGAAGGTGGTGCGCGCTCGTTCGTTAAACAAGATGGATTTTGCCCAACCTTCACCCGCGCCCAATACATCACCGTACGAGAAGCCGCCACAGGCTGCTAAACCAACAAACTCAGACAGATCTTTTTTACCTGAAATAAGCTCACTCATGTGCACATCAACCGATTCAAAACCAGCTTTATCAAACGCTGCCGCCATTTCAACGTGGCCATTTACGCCTTGTTCGCGCAAGATAGCGACTTTTGGACGTGTATTTGAATCATTTAGCGCCTGAACGATATTCTCATTCGCATCAAACGTTAGCTCAGCAAATAAGCCGGCATCGTCATTATTCCGAATACGATCAAATTCTTGCTGTGCGCAGTTTGGGTTATCTCTTAATGACTGCAACCTATAGCTGGTTTCTGACCACGCTTGTTGCAAGTCCGCACGCGACTCTTCTAATATCGTTTCGCCAGATTTTGTCACGATGATTCGCTGGAATGTGTAGGCCGTACCAATCACCGACACACAGTGCGCCAAGCCTTGAGACTTAAACGCTTCAAGAACCGCCGCTTCATCACCTTTATCCACCTGAATAACCGCGCCTAATTCCTCATTAAACAGGCTGCTTAATACATCGCCTTCTATATCAATCATCGCGCCGCAACGACCGGCAAACGTCATTTCGCACAGCGTTGCCCACAGGCCGCCATCTGAACGATCATGGTAAGCCATTAACTTACCGTCTTCGTTTAACGTCTGAAGGGTGTTGAAAAATGCTTTAAATAACGCAGCATCATCTAAATCGGGCGCTTGCTCGCCCATCATTTGCTGCGTTTGGGCCAGTACCGAACCGCCCATGCGGTTTTTACCTGCACCTAAATCAATCAAAATTAAGCTGTTATCAACATCCGCACTTAACTGCGGCGTTAGCGTTTTACGCACGTCTTTTACCGGTGAAAACGCGGTAATAATTAACGATAAAGGCGAGCTCACTGATTTTTCAATGGCATCGTCTTTCCACGCCATTTTCATCGACATGGAGTCTTTGCCAACAGGAACCGCTAGACCCAAGGCTGGACATAAATCCATGCCAACTGTTTCTACGGTATCGAACAAGCTGGCATCTTCACCGGCTTCGCCGCATGCGGCCATCCAATTTGCGGATAAACACACTTCATCTAAACCTTTAATATTTGACGCTGCGAGGTTGGTTAATGCCTCACCTATCGCCATACGGCCAGACGCAGGGCCATCAATCAATGCCAATGGCGTACGTTCGCCCAATGACATGGCTTCGCCTGTGTAGTGATTAAAACCACTGCTGGTGACCGCTACATCCGCCACGGGTATTTGCCACGGACCGACCATTTGATCACGAGCCACTAAACCGGTGACTGAACGGTCACCAATATGAATTAAGAACGATTTATCACCCACCGCTGGGAAACGAAGCACTTGATACGCGGCGTCTTTTAAATCAATACCGTCTGCGCTGTACGCAGGAACATTGCTCGTAACACGTGTCACATTGCGTTCCATTTTTGGCGGCTTGCCAAACAATAACGACATCGGTAAATCAATCGGCTGATTATCAAACAAACTGTCATTCAAAATCAGCTGTTCGTCTTTTGTCGCCTCGCCAATGTGTGCAAACAAACAACGTTCGCGCTCGCACATGGCTTTGAAATCATCTAGACGGTCTGCTTTTAGCGCAATAACATAACGTTCTTGTGACTCGTTACACCAAATTTGCATCGGTGATAAGCTGCTGTCTACACATAAAATATCGCGTAATTCAAAACGTCCGCCCAAGTCCCAATCATGAATAATTTCTGGCACGGCATTCGACAAACCGCCTGCTCCTACATCATGAATAGAAATAACAGGTGTGTTATCGCCCATCGCGTTACAGGCTTCAATCACCTCTTGGCAACGGCGTTGCATTTCTGGATTTTCACGTTGTACAGAGGCAAAATCTAAATCTTCTGAGCCTTCGCTGGATGTTTGTGACGATGCAGCGCCGCCGCCCAACCCAATCAACATCGCAGGGCCACCTAGTACAATAATGGGTGAACCGGGTTCAATTTTTTGTTTCAACGCGTGCATTGGCCGAACTGAGCCTACGCCACCGGCCAACATAATCGGCTTATGGTAACCACGCGCTTTGGTACCGTTGCTGTTGGGTACGTTTTGTTCAAACGTACGGAAATAGCCGGTTAAATTGGGGCGCCCAAACTCGTTGTTAAACGCCGCACCGCCCAATGGGCCTTCCAACATAATATCTAATGCTGATGCGATACGATCTGGCTTGCCAATACTCTGCTCCCAAGGTTGTTGAAAGCCAGGAATATTCAAATGCGAGACAGTAAAGCCAGTCAACCCCGCTTTGGTACGCGAACCTTTCCCTGTGGCGCCTTCATCACGTATTTCGCCACCCGAGCCTGTTGCTGCGCCGGGGTATGGCGAAATAGCCGTCGGGTGGTTATGCGTTTCAACTTTCATCAAATACGGTACGTGTTCTTCCACAAAATGGTATGAACGACTTTGCGGATCACGAATCAACACGTCAGCATCACTGCCTTCGGCTACGGCTGAATTATCACTGTACTTAGAGATAATGCCTTTAGGGCTTTGCTTGGCCGTGTTCTTTATCATGCAGAACAGCGTTTCGCTTTGCGCCTCGCCATCGACAGACCAATCGGCATTAAAGATTTTATGCCGACAATGTTCTGAGTTCGCTTGAGCAAACATCATCAACTCGATGTCATTCGGATTACGACCTAATGCTTGAAAACTGTCTACCAAATAATCAATTTCATCGCTGGATAAAGCCAAGCCCATCGTTTGATTCGCTTCAACCAAGGCTTGCTTGCCACCGCCCAATACATCCACCGATGCCAACAAGCCAGGTTCTGCCTGTACAAACATATCGTCTGGTTGCTTACCGTCACGCAATACGCGTTCGGTCATACGATCGTGAAGCAAGTCGGCAACATGGCTTAGTTGCTCGTCAGTAAGCTCGCCGGTGACATAATAGGCAACGCCGCGCTCAAGCCGATTAACTTGCGGCAAACCACAATGCTGCGCAATGTCCGTAGCTTTACTCGACCAAGGAGACAGCGTACTCGCACGAGGTACAACCAATAACCTTTTGCCCGTGTGCGCAATCGCATCACTCTTTGGCCCGTACGTTAATACGCTATTGAGCTTACTTAAATCGTCTTCAGAAAGGGTTTCTGATACATCAACAAAATGAATATATTCAGCACTAATACCGGCCACGTTTGGAACTGCTGCGACAAGCTTTTTTAATAGGCGTTGTTGACGAAAGTCCGATAGCGCTGTGCTTCCAGTGAGTTCAAGCATGTAGAGTCTCTTTACGGTTGTTATCTGTTGTTAGTGTGCACCAGTCCAAGCCATCGTCTTGATCGATGACTTTTAATCGAGCTCGGTCACACTGTATCGCCGCGCTGACACAGTCTAATACCAGCTCATGACTGTTATTTTTTTCGCTAACGTGAGCCAGCACTAGGTGCTGTAATTTTTTTGTTTCAAGCTGTTTCAATAAATCAACGGATTGCAGATTATCTAAATGCCCCCAATCGCCTACCACACGCCGCTTTAAAGACTCTGGATACGCGCCGTTTAACAGCATCTCGCGGTCATAATTACACTCTAGCAATAGTGCATCGCAGCCGGTCAACGCCTCAACCATGTGTTGGGTAATCGAACCTGTATCGGTCATCACGCCCAGCTTTAGCTCGTTTGATTTAAAGATAAATTGTGTAGGTTCGCGCGCATCGTGCGGCACTAGAATGGGCTCTATCGAAAACTCACCTAACTCAAATGATTGATGGCTATTAAAGCACTCCACACCGTCAAGATCTTTTATCATGCTAGCTGTACCGTGACTTGCCCAAACAGGCATACCGTAACGTCGTGCATAGCGTGCAACGCCACCTAGATGGTCAGCGTGTTCATGGGTAACAAGAATCGCGCTAATGTCTTCGCCCGACACACCTAATTTAGCCATTCGCTTATCAGCTTCTTTGGTCGAAAAACCATTATCAATCATCAACAAGGTATTACCGTGTTGAACAAGCGTTGAATTCCCTCGGCTACCGCTGCCTAGGGAGGCAAACCTCACTGTGCCAGTTTGCTTAGCAAGTCGTTATAAATTTGTTTAGACACGTCATTATTAATAAACACACCTTCGTCATTTTGCACTTTCACAGCAATGCTATCTGAGTATTCAACAAAAATAAGCTTATAAACGCTAGTAGCACTTTTCTTCCAGAACGTCAACGATGACAATATACCAGGGTCATTTACTTCATCGGATATATTTAAATAAACAATATTTTTTTCACGGTTTTTATCTTCAATATCGTAATTAAGCTCTTCAAGTGCGCTGATGGTTTTACGCCATGACGTTCTAAAGTTATCGTGCAGTAATAAATAAGAAACATCACCCAATGTAAATATTTCAGCGGGGGCTAGCGTCGGCTCATTTAACGGTGTTGTTTTGACAACGCTTTTTTTCGTAACAAATGACTCTGTTCGAACTGCACCATCGTATTCATCTTTTATTGCTCCGCTTGACAATTCTGGAGGCATTTCCAAAGATGGCAATTCATGCGCTCGTTTATAGGACTCTTTTTGGTCCACAAACACACCGTCCATTGACGGCATACTGCCACACGCAGCAAGACTAAGTGACACGACAGCGACACAACTTAATTTCAATAAAATCGTTTGAATACTCATTATTTTTACCTTTTAATCCTCTTTACTTAGCTGCGCTCATCGCCTGTTTGACAACCGCTTCGCAATCACTTGTTAGCCACGTCATTGGCAAACGAATACCTTTTTCAATTAACCCCAATTCACACACCGCCCACTTCACAGGAATGGGGCTCGCTTGCACGAACAAATCATTGTGTAGCGGTTGAAGTGTTGCATCTATTGCTTTAGCGCCTTCTGCATCACCCGCCAAGGCTTTTGCACACATCTGATGGTTCTTTGCTGGTGCAACATTACCGGTAACCGTAATGGAACCTTTCGCGCCCATTAAAATCAACTCACATGATGTCGCGTCATCGCCTGAATACACAGCAAAATTATCATCGCTTAACGCTAACAACGCTTTACCCACGTCCATATCGCCCGTCGCGTCTTTAACACCCACAATATTCGGCACGTCTTTAAGCTTTGCCACCGTTTCCGGCAACATATCGCACGCCGTTCTACCCGGTACGTTATATAAAATTTGTGGAATATCTACCGCTGCCGCAATCGCCTTGTAATGCAACACCAAACCTTCTTGTGTCGGTTTATTGTAGTACGGCGTTACTAGCAAGCACGCGTCTGCTCCAGCTTCTGCGGCGCAACGCGTTAAATCAATCGCTTCCGTTGTTGAATTAGCGCCTGTTCCAGCAATGACTGGAATACGTCCCGCAACCATCTCAACGACTTGACGAATCACATGACAGTGTTCTTTTTCATTCAGCGTTGCAGACTCACCCGTTGTGCCCATCGCTACAATCGCATCAGTGCCTTGTTCAATATGAAATTCAATCAGCTTTCGCAGACTTGCTTCATCTAACGAGCCGTCTTCATGCATGGGCGTTACGAGTGCAACAATACTGCCTTGAAACATAGTTGAATCCAAATGTAATCGAAAAAGTTAACAACTTATTCAAAGGCCTTCTTCAAATAAGCAAATAAGCCGATTATTATACATACATCAGCACTACAACTAAAAACCAGTCTGCTAAAATAGCGTTAAAATAATTCAATTTAATAGGGTCATACCATGAGCACTGTTCAATTAAACCAAGTCGTTGCCGAATTTACCTGCGCCACAACAGCAGAAGATGCACTCACGCTAAGTAGCTTAAAAGGAAAAAATGTCGTTATCTATTTTTATCCGAAAGACAACACACCAGGCTGCACGCAAGAAGGGCAAGATTTTCGTGACCTTTACAGCGAGTTTCAAGCAGCTAATACTGACATTTTTGGCGTTTCCCGCGACTCAATTCGCGTACATAATGGCTTTAAAGAAAAATACAGTTTTCCGTTCGATCTAATCAGTGACCCTGACGAGTCATTGTGTAAATTGTTTGATGTCATTAAACTTAAAAAGCTCTACGGCAAAGAATATATGGGCATTGAACGCAGCACCTTTTTAATCAATGCCGACGGCGTTCTTGTACAAGAATGGCGCAAGGTTAAAGTCAAAGAACACGTCAGCGAGGTATTGGCAACCGTCGTTGCGCTATAAGGAAGATTAAAACCTAAAAAGCGGTACGACCTTTGTCACACCCGTTATGCCTGCAACAAAGTCAGCTGCACGTTGAGCCGTGGGCTGGTCTAATTGGTCGCCCAGTAAATACACGTATTGATCAGCAACTACTATTTTAATCGTGCCTGCTTTTTGAGTAATGTCCGCACGCAACAATTGGTTTACTATCATTGCTCGTAGTAAGTCATCATCGCTGCGCTCAATCTCACCAACAGGGGTTGATACGCGTACCTCGTTATAAAAACGGTTAACAGTACTGCATTCCTCAGCTGTTTTAAGGTTAAAGCGACGACGATCATTGGCGGCCATTTTAGACGCTTTTTTTCCACATACCTGCGCATTAGACGGCTCTACATGATTCACATCACCTTGCGTCCACTGTAAATGCGCCTCGGATAACACTAAACTTAACACCTTATCTTTTAACGCTTGAGTGGCCGCTTGCCCAGCAATCAGTACCGAACCCCTATTACGAGCAACAGCGATATGTGTGTTATTTCGCAAGACATCATTGCGTAATAAAGCCGCGTTGACCTTAAATTCAAATGCAGTGTCTTTTAACTGACCTTCGATGCCGCTGGCATTGTCTTCAAATAATCGATCCGTGATATCTGACAACTCAAATGCAGGCGTGGCCGTTGCAACAAAAATCAACGCGCATAAAACATATTGGAACAACTTCATAATAACCTTTTAAATAAAACTTAAATCAGCTTTCTGCCACATCATGTCGGCTAGGCCAAGCGACAAGAACCGCTTGTACCAGTGTTGCCAACGGAATAGCAAAGAACACACCCCAAAAACCCCAAACGCCGCCGAAAAATAAAATAGCAACGATAATAGCAACGGGATGCAAATTAACCACCTCAGAAAACAATAGTGGTACCAACACATAGCCATCCAGTGCTTGAATAATAAGGAATACCGTCATTAAATACACGAATGCGTTACTCCATTTCCACTGCACATAGGCCACCAGCAACACGGGAATGGTTACCACCGTTGCACCTACATACGGCACTAACACAGACAGCCCAACCAAGAAGCTAAGCAACATGGCGTAATGTAAATCCAGCAAGCTGAAGGCAATGAAACAGGCCGACCAAACAATCAAAATTTCCCAGATTTTACCTCTAACATAATTCGCTATCTGTTGATTCACGTTCACCCATACTTCTGTGGTTAAACGGCTGTTGCTGGGTAGAAATTTGGCAAACCAGTTAACAATGTCTGTTTTATCCATTAGAAAGAAGAACACCATCATGGGCACCAGCAATAAATAAATAATCAACGCCACAATATTCAACACCGATGCGGCAGAGAAAGACAGCAAGCCTTGGCCGTATTTAATCGCCTCTGAGCTCACTTGACCAAAAATTAACGTGACCTGCTCTTTGGTAATAAAGTTTGGGTGCTTTTCAGGCAGGGCCATAAATAGGTCGACGCCTTGATTGAGCATGCTGGGCAATTGCTGAGCTAATTCCACTGCCTGAATCGACAATAAGGGGATTAAGCCAAAGACCATGTACGACAATAACGCCATGAACAGGCTGAATGAACAGATAACCGCCAGCTTTCGCGCTAGGCCAATGGATTCAAACTTAACCACCATGCCTTCTAATAGATACGCGATAACAATGCTTGCCAATACCGGCGATAACACATCACCCACCCATAAAATAACCAAAAAACCAAACAACAACGTGCCCGCCAACGCTAAGGTCTCAGGGTTTGCTAATATTCGGTTAAACCACTGTTTTATTTGTTCCATGTCGTTTGTAACGTAGTCAATTAAAGCGGCCAGCCGCTGATAAATACAAAGTAAGGGTATTCCAACACATAGCCTGATAGCCAAGCTGTTATAACGGCTGCAATCGTGAACCCAAGCAATCCAATAACAGCGCGTTGAATAAAGTCTGATGCCGACGCTTTTTGTTGAATACCCGCCAAAGCTGAATCTCGCACATCATAACCCGAGCCTGACGGCTTAACCGATAATAAAAACCCAATCAACACAGCCAAACCGACTGACCCTGTTCCAGCGATAGTTGAGACGCACCAAGGACACTGATGAACTGCGTTTGGGTTATGGATATTACAATGGCTCTCCAGCCCTGCCCACGGCCAAGTGCAACCACAATCAAACAAAAACCCACATAGCGGGGTAATCAATATTAACGCCACTATAACGGTGAGTATTCCCGCTTGATATCGAATCGAATTTAAACCAACCATGCTAGTTTTTTCCATTATTATTATTTTATGTGTAAATATTACGCTTTATTGTCATAGTTTCAACCAGTTAGGCTTTACAGCCTTAGAAAACTTCCTCACACTCCCCCTTTAATCTAACAACACACCAATATGTCGACCTCAGCTTCTAAAAAAGTCATCTATGCTGCACTAGCTGGCAACGCGCTTATCTCCATCACTAAATTTTTTGCCGCCTTTTATTCTGGCAGCTCTGCGATGTTATCTGAAGGCATTCACTCTTTAGTGGATACGGGCAACCAAGTTCTATTATTGTATGGATTAAAAAAAGCCCAACAACCCGCCGATGAACAATTTCCCTTTGGACACGGCAAAGAAATATATTTTTGGAGCTTTATCGTCGCTATTTTGATTTTCGCCGTTGGCGCAGGTGTGTCTATTTACGAAGGGATACACCATATTATTTCCCCCACGCCCATGGGCGACCCAACACTCAGCTTTTATGTTTTAGGATTAGCATTATTATTTGAAGGTGCCGCTTGGTATTTTGCATTACGAGAATTCACCCGTAGCAAAGGCAAGTGGGGCTACGTTGAAGCGGTTAAACGTGGAAAAGACCCCTCTATGTTTGTGGTGTTATTTGAAGATTCTGCTGCCATGCTGGGTTTGCTCGTCGCCTTTATTGGCATATGGATAGCACATGCCACAGGCAACCCCGTTTACGATGGCGCAGCTTCTGTCATCATCGGTTTAATCTTGGGTGGCACCGCCATTTGGCTTGCCTACGAAACGAAAAGTTTACTGATTGGCGAAAGCGCAAACCCCGAATTGGTTGAAGAAATTCGTCAAATTGTTACTGCGTACAATGCGGTTGAATCTATAAACGAACTGCTCACCATGCACATGGGTCCAGACTTTGTGTTAGCGACCTTAAATGTCGACTTTAAAGATGACCTGAATACAGGCGAATTAGAACAAACCATTGCCGACATTGATCTAAAGATAAAACAAGCTTGCCCAAGGGTTAAGCGCGTTTTCATAGAAGCGGAAGCTTGGAGTGCTCTAACGGCAAAGCATCAACAATAGTTAGTATCGAAATTGAAGTACATTCAGATAAACGTCTTGTATCTATTCTGTGTGAAATGGCGTACTATCTCAACCTTGAAATATTCAAAAAAAGGAACCTAAGAGCATGATTAAGAATATAAAGAAGTTAGCATTAGCAGCAACAGCAACATTATTACTAGCCGCGTGCGCAGAAACAGCTAAAACTGCGGACTGGTACATTCAAAACACCGCTGAGCAAGCAATCAAATTAACAGAATGCCAACAAAGGCCTGAAACTCTCAAAACGCCTAATTGCGTAGCCGCCGCTGAAGCCGAACTTGTTATTTCAAAAGGCACAGATGCAATAAAAATGTACTTGAAAGGAAAATAACCGCCGTTATATTTATGGTTCGTTAGTCGAATCATTTACAAAAAAAGCCAATGATGCCTGACCTCATTGGCTTTTTTATTTAACGCTTATTATTCAGCAAGGTACGGAAGGAATAAAAATACCCCGCTAACCACTAAAAACATGACTCAAAGGAAATATGATGAAAAACACACACAAATTAATACTCGCTTTATTAGCAACATTCTTACTATCTGCATGCTCAGGCGAAGAAGAAGTCAGGAGTAAAGATTGGTACATTTCACACTCTTAAGAACAATCTATTCAATTAGATATTTGCGCCCACAGGCCTCAACTAAAAGAAACACCTAATTGCATTAATGCCACAGCTGCGGAAGAAATTCTCAAACAAGGTTATGAAGTAACTCAAGCATACGTTAAAGAGCACGGCCTAAACAACTCACAAAAGTAATAATCAGTTAACCTTATACCTGCGTTTAGCTAAGCTAGTTCTGCTTTCGAAGACGTAGCTTAATCAATATAAGGCCTTTGTACAAAACAGTGCAAAGGCCTTACTTTTTTAAGTTAGATTGCAATAACAACCCGCCCACAATTAATGCCGCCCCTATAGAAAGCGTGACGGTAAGTGGTTCGTTTAGCCAAATAGTTGCCGATAACACCCCTATTAAAGGCACCATCAAAAAGCCTAATGATACGGTAGTAGCCGGCAACATTTGCGTTACTCGCAGAGAGGCCCATTGCGCTAATGCTGTACTCATTACACCGTTGTATAGCAAGATTATCGCCAGCTCAGTACTCCAAATAGTAGGTCGCGTTTCGGCAAACCAAGCAAAAGGGACAACGATCAACAAACCCACCAAAATTTGCCAAGGCGCTAACTCCAATACACTCGCTTTCCACTGATGATGCCTGACATGGAGTATAGATAAGGCCCAAATAAACGCGGCCAATAGTAATATCGCATTGCCCTTCACCACCGAATCATTACTCCAATCAAACCCAAGCGGATTAAATAGTGTTAATAGACCACACAGTCCTACACCCACACCTAGCAACTTTATGCGCGACAATGGCTCTTTTAAAATAAAATACGCACCCGGTGTAACCCACAAAGGCGTGGTATAGGCGAGTAATGCAGCACGACCAGCATTCACCTCCATCAATCCAAGATTGATTAGGGTTAAAAATCCTGCAAATTGCATCAAACCCACACCTAGCACAATCGGTATATCTTGTTTATGCGGTAGTTTTAATCTGCCTAAAAATAGCAGCAGTATTGATATGGCAATTAAAGCGATAAACAACCTAGCGACTGTAAACCACAGTGGGTCAATTGAGCGTAGGCCAATTTTCATAATGGGCCAGTTAGTCCCCCAGATCAGAACCACCAATATCAACAACACCCATGCGGATGAAAATAGCTTTTTCACAAACAACTCATTTGAAATAAAAATTCAATATAACAGTTCAATAACACGGCTATAATTATTTTGTCTCATTGAATAATTCAAAACATGGCCAGAATTACCATTACATACCCCGAAAAAACATTGTTTACTTGCTCGCTGCCTGTGCGCATACTGATATCAATTATGGACAGCATCTAGCGCACGATAAATTAATATCCATGCTGCACGAAGCGCGCGCGCAATTTTTTCTACATTTCAATATGGAGGAATCCAACGTTGGTGGCTTAGGTATTATCTTGTCCGATTTAGCTATTTGTTACCAAGCCGAATCTTTTCACCCTGATACGCTTAATATTGAAATGGCGTTAGACGATGCCAGCCGCTGTGGTTGCGACATGGTTTATCGCATTAGCAAAGATGCTGATAACACACTTGTCGCCACTGCCAAAACTGGCTTAGTATTTTTTGATTACAACAACAAAAAAAGTTTCATCAATTCCGAGCGAATTTAAACAGCTTTTAGAAAAATGATAACCACCACACAACTCGAAGGTTTCAGCTATTCTCGCCTAACAACACAAGGTGCAGACATAAACGTTGCCAGTGCCGGAAGCGGCCCACCCTTATTACTACTGCACGGCTACCCACAAACCCATTACATGTGGCATAAAACCGCACCCGCGTTGAGTCAACATTTTCACGTTATTTGCCCTGATTTACGTGGCTACGGCGACAGCTCAAAACCTGAAAGTAATGCGCAACACACGCCATACAGCAAACGTGAAATGGCGAAAGATATGGTTGAGATAATGCAGCAGCTAGGACATAACACCTTCTATGTTGCTGGACATGACCGTGGCGCTCGTGTGGCGCATCGCATGATATTAGATTACCCAACAACCATTCTAAAAGCTGCTGTTTTAGACATCGTGCCGACTATCGAGATGTTCAACAGCATCGACCAGATAAGCGCCACCGGTTATTACCACTGGTTCTTTCTTATCCAAAGTAATGGTCTGCCGGAAAAGATGATTGGCCAAGACCCCGACTATTACCTAAACGATAAGTTGAACCGCTGGAGTACTACGCCAAACTGCTTTGAGCAACATGCCATTGATGAATACTTGCGTTGTTTCCGCGAGCCCTCAACCATTCACGCAACATGTGAAGACTACCGCGCAGCAGCGAGTATTGATCTTGAACACGACAAGGCCGACTTGGATAAAAAAATAAACTGCCCGTTGCTTGTGCTATGGGGAGAACATGGCATTATCGGTCGACATTTTGACTTACTAGAAATATGGAACCAATGCGCCACGAATGTAACAGGGCAAGCATTAAACTGCGGACATTTCTTAGCGGAAGAGTCGCCCGACGAGACACTTGATAACCTGACTCGCTTCTTCAATAATTAGGTCATTACATAGCCACAACCAAAACGATGGCCTTTTACGATAATGCGTTACAATACGCGCTACTTCATTTTTAAATTCTCTTCATTTTGCAAGACCAACCAAAAAGTTATACCTTAAAAGAACTAGGGCTTTCACCTAAGAACTTAGACAAGCACGCTGTCTCAATTACCGAGCGCCTTACTGAAGCCGGCTTTCAAGCCTATTTAGTGGGTGGTTGTGTCCGCGATTTATTGCTGGGCATGAGACCGAAAGATTTCGATGTCTCTACCAATGCTGAGCCTGAGCAAATTGAAGCGCTATTCAGAAACTGTCGTTTAATTGGGCGCAGATTTCGCCTCGCGCACATACACTTTGGCCGCCATGTGATTGAAGTCGCTACGTTTCGCGGACCACACGTCAAGCACGATAAAAACACCAGCCATGCGCATAAAGATGGCCGCTTATTACGCGACAACGTATACGGCACCTTGGAAGAAGACGCATGGCGCCGAGACTTTACCGTTAACGCGCTGTACTTAGACGCGCAAAAACTAACGGTTATTGATTACGTTGGTGGTATTGAAGACCACCAAAATAGGTTGCTACGCCTAATGGGCGACCCCGAACAACGGTACAAAGAAGACCCCGTTCGTTTGTTACGAGCCGTGCGATTTAAGGCCAAATTAGGCTTTAACTACTCGCCTGAAACAGAAGCACCCATGAAAGCAATGGCGCCTTTATTAAAAGATATTCCTAGTGCGCGACTTTATGATGAAATCTTAAAGCTCTTATTAAACACCAAAGCAAGCGACGTATTTGATGGTCTTCGTCAATATAATTTATTTTCGGCTTTGTTCCCACAAACAGAATTATGTATTAAAAAAGCGGATTCCGACCAACCTTTATTGTTGATTAAGCAGGCCATGGAGAACACCGAAAAACGCCTAAAAAACAATCAGCACGTAACGCCCTATTTCTTATTAGCCGCCATTTTATGGGAGCCGGTCAGGCGTTTAACTGAACAAAACAGAGCCACGTTTAATAGTGACGTACAAGCGATAAACGCATCAGCTGGTGAAATCATTGCTCACCAAGTCAATCAAATTGCCATTCCTCGTCGCATTACTACACCCATGCGTGAAGTTTGGTCGCTACAGCCCCGTTTTCACAAACAAATTGGTGTCCGTTGCTTACGATTTTTAGAACACCCGCGTTTTCGTGCTGCGTATGACTTTATGCTATTACGTGCACAATATGGCGAAGTTGACCCAAAAATTGCCGACTGGTGGACACACATTCAAACGCTGGACCCTGCAGAACAAAAACTGATGACCCGCCCAAACCAGTTTAAACATAAAAGAAAAGCTCGCAAAAAAACCACTACGAACATACCGCCAGCAGAATAGTATGCCTGCATCTGTTTTTATTGGCCTTGGTAGCAACTTATCTAGCCCTATTCAACAAGTGCTTCAGGCAATAAATGAAATAGCTGGTTTAGCCAACACAAAGCTTAACGCAAGCTCTAGCCTGTATGAAACTGCGCCCATGGGACCGCAAGACCAACCCAACTATATCAATGCAGTCGTGCATATTCATACCTCACAACAACCACTTGCGCTCTTGAAATCATTACAAAAAATAGAGCAACTGCACAGCAGAACTCGCAATACAGACCACTGGGGCGCTCGCACACTTGATCTCGATATACTTCATGTTGAAGGGTGCTCTTCTAATACAACTGAGCTAACACTCCCCCACCCTGGGCTACATTGTAGAAGCTTTGTGCTATATCCTTTGCATGAAATTTCTCCTCATTTGGACATTCCAAACTTAGGTTCAATCGAACAGCTGATTGTTCAACTTAATGAACCCAAACCTACAATCATTTCGGGTAAAAACCTCGAAAAACCCCCGTCTGTTTGCTAAAGTATTTCAACTCATTTTAATTAACGCCCATAAAAACTAAACACCTTGGAAAATCTTGCCTTAGAAATAGCTCAACCCCCTAAATTCATTGTTGTTGAAGGGCCTATTGGCGTGGGGAAAAGCAGTTTAGCCAAACGGCTTGCAAAAAGTTTTGGCTGCGATGTTGTCAAAGAAAAGGCTGACGAAAACCCATTTCTCGAACATTTTTACACCCACACGAATCAGTCAGCACTGCCAGTACAACTACACTTTTTGACGGAGCGCGTTAAACAATGGAATGAACTCAGTCAGAACGATATTTTCTCAAGCGGTGTCATCTCTGACTTCATGCTCGAAAAAGACCCACTTTTCGCTAAATTAACGTTAACGAATGAAGAATATAAACTCTACGACCAAATGTATCAATCGTTGTCGGTGCAGGCTACCAGAGCCGATTTAATTGTTTACTTACAAGCACCCGTAGAGGTCTTGCAAGCTCGCATTAGAAAGCGCGGCATTGCACACGAAAAGAAAATTAGCAGCGAGTACTTGCAAAAGCTATCTGACGCGTACACTGAGTTTTTTCACCATTACGACTGCGGCCCCTTATTAATTGTTAATGCAAGTGACATTAATCCGGTTGATAATGATGCAGATTATGAGCAACTGCTTCAACACATCTGTACCACCCGTTCTGGACGACACTTCATCAACCCCTTACCTATTTTATAACCCATTTTGAGATCGATATGAGCCAACCATCAGCACGTAAACACATCACTAATACCGAACTACTCGCGATGAAAGTCCGTGGCGAAAAAATTGTTAGCCTAACCGCGTACGATGCAAGTTTTGCGCATATTCTAGACAAAGCCGGTGTCGAAATGATTTTGGTGGGCGATTCATTAGGCATGGTCGTGCAAGGTCAAAGCACTACTGTGCCCGTGACAATCGAAGAAATGGCCTACCATTCCAAACTGGTATCGCGCGGTATTGAACGCGCACTGCTCGTTACCGACATGCCATTTATGAGTTACCCAGACCCACACAGTGCCGTCGAAAATGCAGCTGTTTTGATGCAGCAAGGCCACGCACATATGGTGAAACTTGAGGGCGGACAAAAAATATTAGACAGCGTTGAACACCTCGTTAACCAAGGGATCCCCGTGTGCGGCCATCTAGGCTTATTACCCCAATCCGTTAATCAGTTAGGCGGCTATAAAGTACAAGGCAAAGAAGACGCTGAAGCCAATATCATTATCCATGACGCTAAGTGCCTACAGCAAGCGGGAGCCAGTGCCATCGTAGTGGAGTGTATTCCTGCGAGCTTAGCTGAAAAAATTACGCAAGCTGTCGACATTCCCATCATCGGCATTGGAGCCGGCGTTAATTGTGACGGCCAAGTGTTAGTCAGTTACGACATGTTGGATATCACGGTTGGTAAACGGCCTAAATTTAGCAAAAACTTTATGCTTGAAGCAGGCAATGTCGCCGATGCGGTTGGTGCCTACGTCAGTGCCGTTAAAAACAAAACGTTCCCATCCCAGGAGCATTCCTTTTAAGCATGTTAATTGTTAACACCGTTAAGGCGCTACAAGAAGCCTTACAACCATATCGCTCAGCCAACAAAAAAATTGGCCTAGTACCAACCATGGGAAATTTACATCAAGGGCATTTACAGCTGGTAAAAACGGCTAAACAACACGCCGATGTTATCGTCGTTACATTGTTTGTTAATCCAACTCAATTTGGCGCTAATGAAGATTTAGACAGCTACCCGCGCACGTTTCAAGTTGATTGCGACAAATTGGAAGCGCTAAGCACTGATATTCTATTTGCCCCAACCACTGACGAAATGTACCCACGCGGTGGTGATAACACCAGTCACGTGCACGTACCCAATATTACTAATGTGCTTTGCGGCGCTTCACGACCTGGACATTTTGATGGCGTAACAACCATCGTCTCCAAACTGTTTAATATAACCCGTGCCGACGTCGCTGTTTTTGGTGAAAAAGACTATCAGCAGTTGGCTGTTATCCGCCGTATGGTGGAAGATTTGAATATTCCCATTAGCATTATCGGTGAGCCTATCGTTAGAGAAGCTGACGGTTTAGCAATGAGCTCAAGGAATGGCTATCTGTCAAAAGAGCAACGCGTGCTTGCGCCTCAGTTGCATGAAGTATTGCGCGACATTCATCAATCGATTAGCAAAGGTGATGATGACTTTAAAACTCTGCAAAATACCGCCACAACAGAACTTAGTAAACTGGGCTTCAAACCCGATTACCTGCATATTTATCATCGTGATAACCTAAGACCTGCAAAAAAGGGTGATAAAGAGCTCGTCATCGTCGCCGCTGCATATCTTGGTTCAACACGGCTCATCGACAACCTCCACGTCCATTGCACATAAATTAAACTATTGATATGAAACAAATTCTATTATCCTTTTTATTGTTTTTTAACTACGGCCTCTCATTTGCAGAAGAAACACCAACCGAGCCGCCACCAGTCGCTCTCATCGAATCTGCAGAGGAATTAGGGTTAGGTTCTCCTCGAGAAACCTTTACGACATTCCTGCACAGCATGAATGATATTAAGCGGGGCCAAGCTGAACGCATTAACGATGCCACCAGAGCCTTAGATTTGTCCGCTATTAACCCGCTTATTCGCGAAGAAAAGGGACGAGACCTTGCGTGGATGTTACTTGAAGCGATTGATAAAACAAAAATCGTTAACCTCAAACGTATTCCAGGTTACAAAACGGGCAAACGCTACGTTTTTTCACGTTATGACAGTGGCGCCATCAGCATCAACCAATTTGATGATGGACGCTGGTTATTTACACAGAACACGCTGTCCTCATTACCCAACATAATCGAAGAGCTTGCCTCTAAAAAAAGCCTGAAAACAGATGATAAAGGTGCTCAGTTCATACCTTGGCATATTCAACTACGTCAGCAGTTACCTGAGCCGCTTCGCACCCGTTCATTTTTGCTCGAAAATTGGAAATGGTTGGGTATTTTACTCATTATTGCCCTTGGTATTGTTGCGGACAAACTGACCTCCTTCCTATTACAATTCGTCGTAAAACGATTCCGTCAAACGACTAAAACACCTGCCTTTAAAGACACGCCCACGGATATGTTACGACCACTCGCCATGCTGATTATGGCTGCTATTTGGTGGACTGGGCTCAACCTGCTCGCATTGCCAGACCAAGCGATGATTATTCTGTTGGTTGCGGTCAAAGTACTAGCGGGTATTGCGGGCGTGTGGGGAGCTTACCGACTAGTTGACCTAATCACCTTGTACTTACGTCACCAAGCAGACCTAACGGACAACAAAGTCGACGATGTTTTAGTGCCATTAATTCGCAAAACACTGAAAGTATTTGTCACTGTCATCGGCATTACGTTTGTTGCCTCAAACCTTAACCTGAATGTCTCAAGCCTTCTTGCCAGCCTTGGCTTAGGTGGCTTAGCGTTTGCCTTAGCAGCCAAAGATGTAGTGCAAAACCTATTCGGTTCTATTACCGTGATTATGGATCAAACCTTCCATGCTGGTGACTGGATAGTTGTTGATGATATCGAAGGCAGCGTTGAGGAAATCGGTTTAAGAAGCACAAAAATTCGAACTTTTTATGACTCACTGATCACCCTTCCCAATGCTATTTTCATAACCGCAAAAGTGGACAATATGGGGCAGCGACGTTACCGCAGACTTAAGTGCAATGTCTCGCTTACTTACGACACTCCTCCAGATAAAATTGAAGCGTTTTGTGAAGGCGTGCGAGAACTTATTCGCTTACACCCTTACATGAGAAAAGATTATTTTCACGTCTACCTGAATTCTCTAGGCGCTTCTTCGCTTGATGTATTGGTATACGTTTTTTGGGAAACACCCGACTGGAGCACCGAGTTACGCGAGCGCCAACGCTTCTTATTGGATATCTTACGCTTAGCCAAAGCACAACAAATAGATATGGCCTTCCCAACTCAAACCCTACATTTATTAACCACTGAGAATGATCCAGCTATGCATGACGCCTCTAGCACAGGTGAAAACTCATCGGTAGAAGCACTATCAAAACAGTTTAAAGACAGCGCCAAAGATATTGTTATGCAGTCCACCGGTGTCGATAAAAAACCACCACCCGTGTCATTTTGATTATTGCGTGCTTATACAGCCATAATTTAATATTGCAATTGCACATTAATGTTGATGAAAAACAACATTTCAGGCATAATTCCCATCCGTTTTATATAAACTAGTTTCAATATATGCGTTCAACAATGTTACAAACAAAGTTACACCGAGCTACCGTTACTCACAGTGAACTCCATTACGAAGGCTCCTGCGCTATTGATGGCAGCTTGCTTGACCTTTCAGGCATCCGCGAATACCAACAAATTGAAATTTATAATGTAAACAATGGCCAGCGTTTCACAACGTATTCTATTCGCGCTGAAGATAACAGCGGCGTTATTTCAGTAAACGGAGCAGCCGCACGCCTTGCCGCAGAAGGCGACATCTTAATTATTTGTGCTTACTCTGAATACAGCGAAGCTGAATTAGCGACGTTTAAGCCGCGCTTAGTCTACCTCGACGACAATAATGGCGTTAAAGAAACGAAAAATGCTATCCCCGTACAAGCTGCGTAAAAACAACCTAAACATCCGAAGTAGCCCGATGAAATCTCATCGGGCTTTTTTTGTGCTAAAACAACTCATCATCTCTAATATTTTAATATCCGTTATGTTTCGCCTACTTGCCTGCTTCGCCTTTAGTTTGTTAGCCTTTGTAGCCACATCGTCTATTGCAGGCGACAACGTATCCGTTGACGTAAGCTATGCAAACGAAATTTATAGCACCAAATTATCAACCACTCTAAATGCCAAACCAGACGCAATTTATCGACTGTTAACCTCTTACGACGAACTAAATTTATTCAGCCGATTAATACAGAAAAGCAAATTATTACCCAATGGGCACTTGCAGCTCCACCTTAAGGTTTGTTTTATTTTTATTTGTTTTGATAAACAACAAACATTAAAACTGACCATCTCCAAAAGAAGCATTACTGGAGAAATTATTCCTGAATACAGTGACTTTACCTATGGCTGGCTCAAGTGGACACTAACAAATCACAACAATGCGACCCTGATTAACTTCGACAGTGAAATAACACCTAACTTTTGGATACCGCCTTTTATTGGCACATTATTAATACAATACAAACTTAAGAACGAAGCTGAATACAGCGTGCTTCAATTAGAGAAGCTGGCAAATAACAGGCAATAAAAAAGGGGCCTTAAGCACCTTCCTTATTGTTCTACTTCACACTAACTACGTTCAACTGGATAACCCAACTCATTCCACTTTAACATCCCGTCTTTCATGTTGTTAACATTAGAAAAACCCAATCCTTTTAGGATAGCTGCCGCAGTTGTACTCCTCACGCCAGAGCGACAAATCAAAATGATCTCTTTATCTTTAAATACCTCCAAACTCTCTAATTGGTTTGGAATATCCGCCACTGGGATTAAACGACTGTTTTTAATATGACCTAATTCACCATTAAATTCATGTAACTCTCGCACATCAAACATCACGGTATCAGCACCAGCCTGATCAATTCTACTCTTAACTAACTCGGGTTCCATTTGCAGTACTTTATTTAACTCTGCGAGAAGTGGGAATTTAATGCGATCATCATCAATTTCACTTTGATTAATCTGTAATACTTCTTGAATACGTTCCGGTAACGGCAAATTCAAGTTATCCATTATCTCAATGTATTCATCTCGCGTTTTACCAGCAATACGCGGGTTAGTTTCTTTTTCTGCACCAATGGTTGATTGAGTATTGCCACGGTAATCATGCGCTGGAAACACGAGTGTTTCTTCAGGCAATGTGAATAACTTGCTTGTAATGGCATCATACTGATCACCGGCATCACCACCTGCAAAATCCGCACGGCCTGTCCCTTGAATCAAAATAACATCACCGGTTAAAACACGGTCTTCATTGACATAAAAGCTAACACTGTCTGGCGTATGGCCCGGCGTATGAAGAACCTTAATTTTAATAGCGCCAACACTAAGCATATCTCCATCGGTATAGTGATCATCCACATTAGGTTGAGGAGATAATTTATGCATCAATACATTACAACCCGTTAAGCGTTTAATCGCCGTACAAGCTGACCGATGATCTGCATGTGTGTGTGTGTCAGCAACAAAGTCCAACGTTAATTTGTGATACGCCAGCATGCCGAGATAACGGTCGATATTAGTATAAATCGGATCAATAATTGCAGCTTTACCTGCATCAAGGTCTGCAATTAAATAGCTTTTGCATTGAAGGTTGTTTAATTCTGTAAAAAACATCTTTTGTATCTCCGTATGAAACTCTTTTATTACTTTAGACTCATTCTAACGCAGCCTTAGCGACAACGATAAATAAATTTAGTCGTGGTTAGCTACCCACGCTATTTCTCGAGCCGTCTTATTACCAATAATACTATATCTTAACGATTTTGGCATAACGGATTCGCGTTCATTCAAAGGGACTCGTCCTGCCATAATTTCAGCTTTCGTCTGTTCATAATGATTATCCGGCTTTGCAAAGCCATAGGGATAAATTGGTTGGCCTGTTGATAAATCATACTTATCTGACGCACCAACCGTATGCATTAACTCATGCGCTATAACAATATTATTGGTCGCCCGATAACCTTCAGCTGCATATGCATTCACCACACCAATCAAGCCTTTTTGTAGTCCTAGCGAATGTGCCAATCGATTGTTTTAATCCACTTGGTGGTAACGTACAAAAATATTAATGACATTTTTATCTCCATCAATCGAGTGCTGGTAGGCCCAAATGCGTAACCGTAAACTCCACAACATAATACTCAACACATTGGTACTGTTGGGTGGCATTGGTGGCTGAGATAAAACAGGCTCTTGAAGCTGCAACTTCACGGGGTCAAAGTCATATTCACGATAACGTCCCCATTGTTTTTTAAAAAACGTATCAACGGCGTGAAAATCACTCGTAGATAACGCATTAATGTAAGCGTCTGTGCGCGAATCAGCATCTCCATTAATGGGGGTAAATTGAAACGGATAGTGTATCGACCCAAGCCATGCTCTCAAGTCGCTGTAACTTAGTACAAAAAGCCACAGCGACTAATATGCACAGTAAAATCGTAATCCTCAGTGCTTTCATCATTTATTTAGACTAGCGAGTCATAATGTAGCTTATTGCGTAGTACATAAAAAAACATATCATTAATCAAACCTACAAGGGGACGTAATAATGGTTTTCATACTGATTGTACTTACACTCGCTATCGCATTATATTTTTATTTTAAAGATAAGCCGGTCACAAACAAATCGACAGCTTCTTCATTAACTAGGCAACAGGAGCGCCTTCAATCCCTGGTTGGCTCTGGAAAGTACTGGGGGTTATACATTGACTATAAAAATGAAACTCAATGTTGCGACGCCGTTTTAAGCCTTAATAAAAAACACTTTCCAATCAATAGTATCCCTGCTCTTCCCTTGGATGATTGCACGCAACGCGCTTGTCATTGTACCCATGCAGGGTTGATTGAAAAAAGAACACAAAAAAACAACCGCCGAAACAAGACGAACGATAGACGTGACACGATTCGATTTGAAGATGTGTCTGATCGTCGAGCACACATGGACCGACGATCAGATAATTACGTTAATCACTAACCACGTATTTAAGGCTGCTTCACAGCATTACATCTCGTTAAGATTTCTTGGTCAGGCATGCCTGCATTTTTCCAATATAAAATCAATTCAACTGTACACGCTTGCGGCTCAACAACCTCACTTTCAGGCATTGTCGTCGTATCGTCAATTGCTCTTTTGGCAATCGGTACAGCTTGTTCTGATGTCAATGAAGCCATCACCATGGGGTCACTAAACAACGCCTGCATTTTTTGTCTGAATGCATGAGGCAAGGTTCTTTTTGCATTGGTAATCGGACCAGCTATTACAGCACCGCCAAACGTATCGTGCCCCTGTATGCGCTTATATGACAATAGTTGCTTCTGATCATTAAACATTTCTAGTTGCGCATCAAACCACAGAGACGTATCTATCGCCGTATGGCTTTTCCATTCTTTCAACGTAATTAAAACAACCTTAGTAGTCCCTACAGATAGGAGTTTTTCAACCGCTTTTTGTTTTGTTAGGCCTACATTCAACATCACCGTTTTAATTTGTGGAAACTGTCGTTTCAACAAACCAGGCAATTTGTTTGCAAAGTCATCCGCCATTGGTTGCTTAGAATCGGTGAACGCATCGTAAGGACCGCCCATAGACAACTCAAATTCACCAATATATTTTGCAGGCTTTTCACCAGAAACAACATAAGCTCTTGCGTCTAACACACCAACAACAATAGCATTAGAGCTACCGCCTTTTAATTCTAAAGTCGGTAGATTGAAGGCTGCGCTGCGTGTGTTTTCAGTTAAAACACAACCGGATAAAAACACCAATAACATAAGACTGATTAATCGATATAGCATTAAACCGTACTCCCTTTAAATTTACCCACCAAAGATACAGTTAGCCAGCGCGCCAAGCAAGGCAAAGTGTCTCTTCGTGCTAAAAAACTGGTTTATAATGCTTATTTACATCAACAGTAATGGCATACCATGACGTTTAAGACCGCAGACCTGTGCGACGAATTTTCAGATACCTTACAAATCGTCAGCCCAATGTTTCAATCATTCGGCGGTAACGCCCGTTTTAGCGGAACGATACAGACCGTTAAAATATTTGAAGACAATGTATTGGTTCGCGACATGTTATCTGACAACGTTAACGGCGATGTACTGGTCATCGACGGCGGCGGTTCCTTACGTTGTGCCTTACTCGGTGATATGCTAGCAGAAATGGGTTATAAAAACGGCTGGGCTGGTGTTGTTGTATACGGATGCATAAGGGATTCGTTTGATATCAATCAAATGCCAATTGGTGTACGTGCGATACAAACCAACCCACTAAAAAGCATTAAGAAAGGCTGGGGCGATAAAAATATTCCGGTTACCTTTGCTGGTGTTACCTTTAATCCTGGCGACTATTTATATGCTGATGAAGATGGCATTATCTTATCTAAAACGGCCATCGTGTAAAAATATGGGTCACCGACTTTCAAAAATTTATACCCGCACTGGCGATTCCGGAACAACCGGCTTAGGTGATGGTAGTCGTATAGAAAAGGATTCTTTACGCGTTGAAGCCTATGGCACGATTGACGAACTTAATAGTCAAATTGGCCTAGTGATTGCCTTCGGTATTGATGACGCTATTGCTCATCAATTGCTTGATATTCAGCACGACTTATTTGATTTAGGCAGCGAGCTTTGCGTGCCTGGCTATAGCGCCATCAACGATACAAACATAGACACTCTTGAAAAAATACTAGACGACCACAACGCCGACTTACCCGCCTTAAAAGAATTTATTTTACCCGGTGGTAACTTAGCTGCAGCAACCTGCCACGTAGCGCGCACGGTGTGCCGTCGCGCTGAGCGCATTGCGGTAAGCTTAGCGCGCGAAGAGAATATCAATCCGCCGGTAGTTAAGTACCTCAACCGCCTGTCTGACTTACTGTTTGTACTTTGCCGAGTGCTCGCACGTCAAGATGGGCAAAATGAAGTTCTTTGGGATAAGAACCGTCGTCAACCACAAGGTACCAACGAATAAATGCAAATTCTACTAGCCAATCCACGTGGTTTTTGTGCCGGCGTTGACCGCGCTATTGAAATTGTTGAGCGCGCGCTCGAATTACTTGGCGCACCTATTTATGTTCGGCACGAGGTGGTGCATAACCGTTTTGTGGTAGAAAACCTTAAAAAAAATGGCGCCGTGTTTGTTGAAGAACTGGATGAAGTGCCCGATGGTGCTACCGTCATCTTTAGTGCCCACGGCGTTTCCAAAGCCGTTGAAGATGAAGCAAAACGACGCCAACTCAACGTATTTGACGCTACCTGCCCTTTGGTAACCAAAGTGCATATGGAAGTCATCAGCAACGCAAAAAAAGGGCGCTGTGTCGTTCTCATTGGCCATAAAGGCCACCCGGAAGTTGAAGGCACGATGGGGCGATACGAACAACAAAACCCTGACGTCAGTATTAAGCTAGTAGAGTCTCCCGAAGATGTTTCCGCATTACAAATTTCAAGTGAGCTTGGGCTCTCTTATGTCACGCAAACCACCCTATCAATGGATGACACTGGATCTATCATTGATACTCTGCGTAAAAAGTTCCCACATATTGCTGGGCCTAAAAAAAGTGACATTTGTTACGCCACACAAAATAGGCAAGATGCTGTTAAAGACCTAACCAATAAATCTGACCTTGTTTTGGTTGTGGGCTCACCTAATAGCTCAAACTCAAATAGACTCAGTGAAATTGCTGACAAAATGGGCAAAGCGTCTTATCTTATTAATGGCCCAGAAGACATTGATAAGGCTTGGCTAGAAGGCATCAATAACATCGGTGTGACGGCCGGCGCATCAGCCCCTGAAGAATTGGTACAAAGTGTTATCAATCAATTAAAAGAATGGGGCGGTGAAACGGTGACCGAAAATGACGGCATTCAAGAGAAAGTAACCTTCTCTTTACCTAAAGCATTGAAAAAATAAATTTATTCAAGGTAATAAAGAAGCCGGCTTAAAGCCGGCTTCTTTATTGCTCTAGGAAACCTTAAATTACATACGTTCCCATAAAGTAGCAATACCTTGTCCACCACCAATACATAAAGTAGCTAAAGCATATTTACCTTGTACACGTTCTAACTCGTGTAATGCTTTAACAACGATGATGTTTGCAGAAGCGCCAATAGGGTGACCTAAAGAAATCGCACTACCATTAACATTCACTTTATCCATTGGAAGTTTCAATTCGCGACATACGCTAATTGCTTGTGCAGCAAACGCTTCGTTTACTTCCCAAACATCAATATCAGCAACGGTTAAACCTGTGTCAGCCAAAATTTGGTTAACAGCAGGAACAGGGCCAATACCCATAATTTCAGGCTCAACACCCGCGTGTGTGTAAGCAACTAAACGAGCCATTGGCTTCAAGCCACGAGCTTCAGCAGCGCCTTTTTCCATTAATACCATTGCAGATGATGCATCGTTAATACCTGATGCGTTACCCGCAGTGACTGTGCCGTCTTTTTTGAACGCTGGACGCATACCGGCTAATTTTTCAACGGAGATGTCAGGACGAACGTGCTCGTCTTTATCAAAAACTGTGACGCCTTTACGTGTTTTCATTTCAACAGGAACGATTTGTGAATCAAAACGGCCTTCTGCTTGTGCATTCGCAGCACGTTTGTGGCTTTCAACAGCAAACGCATCTTGGTCTTCACGAGAAACATTGTATTTGTCAGCAAGGTTTTCAGCCGTCATGCCCATATGGCCTGTGCCGAACGGGTCAGTTAGTGCAGACACCATTGTGTCCATCATTTTGCCGTCGCCCATTTTTTGGCCGAAACGCATACCAAATGATGCGTAAGCAGAGTTACTCATAGACTCAACACCACCAGCAATAGCAACGTCATGATCGCCAACCATAATGCCTTGCGCAGCATTAACAATCGCTTGCATACCACTGCCGCATAAACGGTTAACAGCAATACAAGATGTTTCGCATGGAATACCTGCTTCAATTTGTGCAACACGTGCTGTGTATGCATAACGCTCTTCAGCTGGGATAACATTACCCATCACAACCATGCCTACTTCTGCAGGTTCAACACCGGCTCTTGCCACTGCTTCTTTTAATGTGATAGCAGCCAATGCGCTCGGTGCAACTGATTTCAAACTTCCACCAAAATCACCAATCGCAGTTCTAACAGCGCTTAGTGCAACAACTTCTCTTACTTCACTCATGTTTCTCTCCGTAAATTTAGGTTATGCTTAAGTACAACCGGATTATTATAGTTGCGACGCAACAAAAAGTCACTGGAAACATTATGGAAACACAATACATTACCTCTTGTTCCATTGGTGGATTGCATAAACTAGCCTATACACAATGGGGCGATAACGATAACCCTGACGTTCTGATTTGTTCCCACGGCCTAACACGTAATAAGCATGACTTTGACGAGTTGGCCTCAACACTTGCTGCCAAGCGACGCGTTATTTGTTTTGACCTACCTGGTCGCGGCGAAAGCGGCTGGCTAAACAATAAAATGGCTTACGATTACACTCAATACATGGTCGACGCGCTGATGATTATTGCAACCACAAAGGTAGAGAAAGTTGATTGGCTTGGGACATCCATGGGCGGTTTGTTAGGCATGGCATTAGCTGCTCAACCAGGCTCCCCTATTAAGAAGCTCATTATCAATGACGTTGGTCCTTTCGTGCCAAAAGTGGCTTTACAACGTATTGCTGAATACGTAGGGCAACAACCTGCGTTTGATACTGAAGAAGCGTTAGGGCAATACATCCGTACCGTTTACGCAGGCTTTGGCGACTTAACCGAGCAGCAATGGGAAAACATGGCCATATATGGGCAACGCACGCTCAGCAACGGCCAATTCACATTAAACTATGACCCAGATATTTCCAAAGCCTTTATGGATAAACCATTAGAAGACGTTGACCTTTGGCCTGTATGGGGGGCAATTCAACAACCGACTCTTGTTATTAAAGGTGAAGCATCTGATTTATTGCTTGATGAAACCGCGCTGAAAATGACAACAACTGGGCCTAAAGCGACATTAGCTATCATTCCCAACACTGCCCACGCACCTGCTTTAATGAACAGTAAAGACATCCATATGGTTGAAAGTTGGTTAAATAATACTTAAGTTTAACGACTTAAATTTTCCAACTTATCGCGTTCAATCCACCTAAAAAAGCTGCTTCTTGCCGGCTCTATCCCCGTTAATAAATACCGCAGTGTATGTGCGTTATTTATATTTGCATCAAATAGAATTTTTTGGTCTGGCCGAATACAAAACAGAATTTCATCGCCTTCATTTAACGAAAGTTCATTAGATGGCATGACTTTAATCTCATCGTCACGTTTATGAACTAAAGGCACCATTTTCAAGAAATCACCCCGGTTAGATGGGTCTTTATATATATCACCTAAACCAACTTCGACTTTTTCCGCCAACGACTGTAATACAGCTGGCATTGTTTTAGAATTAATGACATACGTTTTGATAGTAGGTTGGCCGCCTCCAACATTCGATGATAACCGATTCGTTACATCGGCTAGTTTCGCTGGGTCATTGTCATAAACCAAACGCAAGTATTTGAAAAACAGCCTTAATAAAGGCGCCGTTATCATAAACAGAACCATTCTTGCAATAACCAAGCTGGGTTGTAAAATAAAATCAACATCAGCCTTTTTAAATAGAATCTCGTTCGCATGCTGATTCTGTCGCACAATTGAAAAAACAGATGGGTTCAACCTGTTTGCTTGATGCAGCATATTTAAATTAAATGTATCGTTATTGGTGCCTGCAATAAAGCCAACACAATCTTCAACGCCGGCCTCTTTTAAATTTTCTAAATTCGCCCGCCCAAGTATCGCGTGATCCGTTATACCTGCAATCTTCTCAACCAACTCTTCGACAACCGTTACATCAACACCTTTTTCGGTCAGCTTTTGATAAACAATGCTGCCCATTTTTCCATACCCACATAAAATCCACTTACCCGCTCTTAATGGACAAATATTCCTATCTAATGTGGAGTCTAGCGCACCTGACAACCATTCGTTAAGCGTTTGAATGGTTGGGTTATAAATCATCATACTTAAATAGCTAGCAAAAACCCGGAACGGATCAACTACATGAATATCACCACCAATAGCTAGAATCTCACTTTCATTGTCTGACGATGTTGAGCGACATATAATTTTTATATCTGGGCGCAATAAGCGAGCCGATACCGCTACTTTTAAATTCACCTCTTCGCTGCTTGATAAAATCAAAATACCAACACAACGCGCTCTTTCAATGCCCGCATCCAATAAAAACCGCGGTACCGTTGCATCTGCACACAAGCCCAATACTTTTGTAGGGTAGTCGCGCAAATCAAGCGCTTTAATCCGTTCATTGTCTGAATCAATAACCACGGCGGATAGCCCCGCATCCGTCAGCCCTCTTAATAACAGACTACCGGTATCACCAAATCCACACACTAAATAATAATCGTTTGATTTGTTACCAACCGCCCGAATAAAACTTTCTTCTGCAAAAGCGGATTGCAAATGTGGGTTTTTAAGCAGTGAAATTATTTTACCGACCGCATACAACCAAGTAACAACACTGATATATAAGCATACAACTGCCCACATCCGCTGGGCATTACTGAATTCTACCGGCAGTTCGCCAAACCCTGTTGTTGTTGCGGTATAAGCTAAAAAATAATACGCATGAAAAAACGACATGTAAGTCGGCTGTCCATTTGCATCGGGCAACCCAGGTACTAGCACCATTCCAAGCATTGATATTGCGTACACACAAATCAGCACAATAATAGGCGTGCGCATATGGCGCAAAACAATAAACGATACTCGGCCCAGTGATGAGTCGGACATAACTAAAAACTAACGACGCGACATCAATGTTTCAGACACCAGCATCACAACTGAAATAACATTAGCAATTAATGCTCCACCTGACAAAGAGACAATAATAGACGTTGTATCCGCTGTTAAACCCGTCCCTGAGATTTGAGTGACGTAGCCCCAAACCATTGCTGCTGCGATTAGCTGCAAATTAGCGACCAAACTGGTGGACAACAAAACCGCCCCAACTTGAGTTCGGTCACCCAATTTAAGCCCCATCGCAACTAAGTTGACAAAAACTGTGGCGAACAGCTCATAAATATTATGATGAGAAAAATCGTCCATTTCCCCCATAAAAAAACCAAAATTCAACGTCAGCGCTAAAACAATAAAGAAACTGAAAACTACTTTTTCGGCATTCATGCTAACTCCCCACACCTTTTATTATTGGTATTTAGTGTACCCCTAAGGGAGACGTAATCAAGAGCCAACTAGCGATTTATTCACGTGCTTTCAATATAGCGTTTCCTTGTTTGCGCTAAAAGAGCCGACTTGCTGTCGAGAATAGCGACACGTTCAACACAATTTTTAATAATCTCAACACGCTCTTCCTCTGTATAAGACGTCCATGACGTTATTTCGACCAAGCGACGCCCACAACCAAGACAGATGTCTTGTTCATTAAGAGTACACATCCTGATGCAGGGTGATTCCATGACTATATTCTAGTATTTATATCCGTTAATTGTGCGCTAGATACTTTTCTAACCTGCATCTTCAAATATTACGCAAAAAAAAGGCCTGCAATGCAGGCCTTTTTTGAATCAGCTATCGCTTACGATGCTTTTGCTAATACAAATGAACCTGGTGCGGGTTCAAGTTCGGCATATTTTTTATTACCTAGCTCTTTAGGCGCATCAATCATTTTGCCGCCTTGCGCTTTCAACCATTTATCCCAGTGTGGCCACCAGCTACCGGGTACTTCAGTCGCTGATTCTAACCATTCCTCACTGCCTTTACCCAAGTCGCCTTCAATCCAGAAGTGGCGTTTGTTTTTATTCGCAGGGTTAATAACGCCTGCAACATGGCCACTCGCGGCTAATACGAATTCAACAGGGCCTTTAACAAGCTCCGTGCCAGTGAATGTCGTTTTCCACGGTGCGATATGATCCTCAATTGCTGATAAGAAATACACAGGAATATCGATTGTACCTAAGTCAATTTTTACACCACATAACTCGACACCACCTGGTTTTACCAAGTTATTTTCTAAGTAAAAATTACGTAAGTACCATGTGTACATAGCGGCTGTCATGTTTGTAGAATCACCATTCCAGTAAAGAATATCAAACGGAGGTGGTGTTTTACCTTTAAGGTAGTTGTTAACCACATAACTCCAAATCAAATCATTCGCGCGAAGCATTGCAAATGTTGAAGCTAACTGTTTGCCCGGCATTACGCCGCCTTCTTTTAATTTATGCTCATGTTGTTTAACTTGAGACTCATCAATAAACACACCCAACTCACCTGGGTCAGAGAAATCTAATAGCGTTGTAAAGAACGTTGCACAAGCAACTGGTTTTTTACGTTTTGCCGCCAATACAGCCAAGGTTGTCGCCAACATTGTTCCACCAATACACCAAGCAACTGCATTAATTTTCTTCGCACCTGAAATATCTTTTACAGCATCAATCGCAGGTATTGTGCCTTCAGAAATATACTCATCCCACGTCACATCACCCAGTGTCTCATCTGGGTTTCTCCAAGAAACGATGTACACGTCATTGCCCTGCTCTAAACAATAACGAACGTATGAATTGTGCTTTGATAAATCAAGAATGTAATATTTATTGATGCAAGGAGGAATAATAAGAACCGGACGCTCATTAACCTTTTTAGTCATTGGTTTGAAATGAACCAATTGAATTAATTTATTTTCAAAAACAACAGAACCCGGTGTTGTGGCAATGTTTTCGCCCAATGTAAACGCAGATTCATCCGTCATGGTGATACTGCCTTTTTCCATGTCTTTCATCAGATTTTCAAGACCAGCCATTAAGTTTTGGCCCTTAGTCTCCACTGTTTCTTTAAGCACTTCAGGATTCGTTAGCGCAAAGTTAGACGGTGACATCGCATCGATAAACTGGCGCGTGTAAAAATCACACTTGGCTTTGCTAGCATCATCCAGTGTTGAGTCACTGATCATTCCCGTCATCCAACGGCTAGATAATAAGTAAGATTGTTTTAAGTAATTATGAACGGGGCTTTCTTCCCACTCGTCGCCAGAAAAGCGACGGTCGCCGCGAGCAGGTTTTACTGCTGATTCGCTGGCAGGGTTAAACATATTAACCCAAAGGTTAAACTGGTCTTGGTAAAAACCTGACATGGTTTTAACCCACTCTTCAGGGCTTTCCATCGCACGAGACATAATAGTGTTCCATGAGTTACCTAGTTGAGACATCATTTCGTGTGATTCATTTTTTGAGAAGTCTTTAAACATGCCTTGGCCTTTACTTGCCATTTTTTCAAACAATTCTTGTGGAGTTTTTTCGTTCATTTTTCAGCCTCTAACTGTGATTTTTATTGCAACGCCGCATTATAGGCTTTTTATAATAATTAAGCTAGATAAGCAGTTAATCATCGTGGTTTTTCTCAGCTAATAAATTGCCATTGTCAGACCAAGACTTAAAAATACCCACCCGTTCACCCTGCACCAATGTGCCTTCTTCTCTTTTTTGACCATTTGGCCAATACGCTGTAAACAAACCATGGTAATTACCGTCAACAACTGACGCTGTTAATGCAAGATTGCCCGACAAATACCACGAAGTATGTTGACCTTGCATCACGCCATCAGCAAAATTTGTTTCCGATATTTTTTTACCCGACGGATGCCATATTGTTCGTTTACCATGCATCTTATCGCCCAAATACTCACACTCTTCCACTAATGCGCCGTCATCGTTATGCTTAACCTTAATCGTTATTTCTGCGCCCATTTCATTTCCTCCACTGATCATTATTTAGGTATAAAAAAACGCGCAGAATGTGCGCGTTTTTTACCAACCCAGCTTAGTCTAGCTGATGTTTTTATCTCTTCAATGTTTTCAAACCTGTTTGACTTGCAAAGTACGCCGCTAAGTTCAAAATATCTTCATCACTCAATGCTGCAGCTGTTCCCTGCATAATTGGGTTTTTACGTTTGCCTGACTTATACGCTTTTAACGTTTGCACCATGTAATCCGCATGTTGACCCGCAAGAGTAGGAAACATTGGGCTCGCACTAACGCCAACCGCTCCATGACATGCTGCACATGCCGTCGCTTTTTCTTCACCTGCTTTAATATCAGCACCAGCCATCACGCTTGATGAAGCAGCAGCAATACTTACTGCAAAAATCATTTTAATTAATTGTTTCATTTTGTTCCTCAATTGATCTGTTTAATGGCTTTTATTTGCCGTCTTTTTCAAAATATGCCGCTATATCTTGCATATCTTGTTCAGATAAGTCCGCTACATTTGCAAACATCGTTGCATGACTTCTTGCACCCGATTTATAGGCTTTCATTGCGGCAACTAAATAGCCTGCGTGTTGACCACCTAATTTTGGCACATGATACGTTGGATACACGTTGTGATAATTAAGTACGCCATGACAGCCCAAACATGTTTGGCCTTTTATCAGACCTGCAGCAGCATCGCCCTCTGCATTAGCCGTGACAGAAAACGCCATTCCTACTACTAATAAAACTGCTAATAATCGCTTCATCGCTTCAATCTCTCTTGGTTTTCACTAAAATAATATTGGATTTGTGTGATTCTACTTAAAACAGCAACGTTGCACCAGCACAAACCCAATAATCCACCTTAATTTTTGCATAAACCTGTTAACATTTAATTTTTTGATGACCTTCTATCTTTAGATGCCCAATATCATTATTTACACCACCGCATTTTGCCCTTACTGCGTTCACGCAAAACGCTTGTTGACGCATAAAAACATTGAATTTACCGAGATAGATGTTGGCAAAGAGCCTGAAAAGCGTTCAGAAATGCTGCAAAAAAGCCAGCAGAGAACCGTTCCTCAAATCTTTAATGGTGATAAACACATTGGTGATTGCATGCAATTGTACGACTTTGAAAGTGAAGGCAAATTAGACACTTTGCTCGCATAATAACTGTGGCCAAAGAAAAACAAGCCCTGACAAAACTGCGCATAGATAAGTGGCTATGGGCTGCCCGCTTTTTCAAAACTCGACGCATTGCTTCTGACGCCATCTCTGGCGGCAAAGTCCATGTAAACGGCCAACGAGTCAAACCCAGCAAAGAAGTGCATATAAATGATACGTTGCAAATCAATAAGGTAGGTTTAAGCTGGGAAATAACTATTTTAGGTTTAAATGCACAACGCCGCCCCGCTAACGAGGCCACTAAACTTTACGATGAAGATGAAAAAAGCCTTAAGCGCAGGCAGGAGCTGATTGCATTAAATAAAGACATGTACGCATCAGCCCCACAATCTGAGCGCCCCAACAAAAAACAGCGGCGACAGATTCACCGTTTTAAACAAGCCGACTAGCTGTTATATGCAGGATGGCGGAATAGGCAACCCCGCGTATTTATTCGCGTACTTTAAAGGCCCTTCTGGAAACAGTTTATATAGGCAAATGGACGAGCCTTTGTCCGCGCCCAAAGATTTTTTTATGGCTTGCCCAAATAACCGTGCATTGGGTTGATGGTTATATTCATCGTAATACCCTTGCATAAAACGGATGATTTCCCAGTGCGCCGTGGATAACGCCAAACCATCCTCCAGCGCTAAAGCTTCCGCTACCTGTTCACTCCATTGCGAGCGGTGTTTCAAAAACCCATATTCGTCACGATCGAGTTCCCCTAACATCAAAAAACTGACCTTATTGGGTTGTTATTAACAACTAATTCGACAAAACCTAGGTAATCAACGAATTTAATGTGTTTATAACAAGCATCTTCCCCAATCCCTCTTGCCTGCAAATCGGCAGACAAGGCGTAAATGGCTGAGGCGCTACCCGATATCTGCACAATAGGTGATGCATCACACTCAACAACTGCAAATACCGCGTCTTCTATCAATAAAACAACATCATCAGTTGATGCTTTAGCAATGCAACTTGCAATCTCGGCACTGTTTTTATTAATAATAAATAACATTAGAAACTAAACACGTGATCTGCCGCGTTCATTTTGTTTTTAATCTCGCAACGGGGCAGAACATCCGCTGGCATAAGTAGCTGATCTTCATTTATAGCCCTTGAACTCATCGATTCTCGTTCAATCAACACATCATTAATATCGTAAATAGCTAATGCACTTAACACAGGCGTCATGTTCTTTAGCCCAGCAGATTCAACTTGCTGATGTTGCAATAGCGCGTACGCACCATCTCCTTCAAACACCATTAATACGCGCTGATCAAACGCTGCCGCCATCATCGCCATATCCAAAAATTCCTGCGCACGGACATTACCATGAAGCGGCTTATCAATAATAAACATCAATGTTTTCATTTACTCACCAAAGATCACATGGCGCTCTGAATCAATCACCGCTTCCATCAGCAAGCCTAGCCCCGCTATGCGAAAACCATCCGCTAATGCTTTTTCGTATCCAGCCACTTTCTTAGCCACCGATTGTTCCAACAAACCTCTTCGTTGCGCCGAAGAAATGCACACCACCAAGTCAATATTGTTGTCCACATGTAGCTCAGACCACCTCTTTACAATATCTCGTTCATCTCCCGGCGGGCGAGAATCACGAAGCGCGTTATAGATTCCGTCATGATAAAAAAACACGCGGTAAATTTCGTGCCCACCGGCTAGCGCAGCTTGAATAAAATGCCACGCCGTATCCGCAGCTTGGTGCTGATACGGACTGGCATTTATTTGAACTGAGATTTTCATTTAACTTACTTTTAAACTCAACTAAACTGGAGCGACACCTAAAATGGATTAATCAGCATAATACCATGCGTTGTTTTTTTACCGTTATTCTCTCGTCAGTTTTCACTATCCTGTTTATGGGTAGCTCACTGCTATGGTCGCACGACAGCCGCGCCAACAACCGCATCAAACTGCCTGACATTGGCAACACCTCTAACATCATCATTTCCGGCGAGTTGGAAAAAAAACTAGGCAAAGCATTTCTTCGAAACATTCGCCGCAGCATCCCTCTCAGCAACGACCAAGAAATTAATGACTACGTTCAACAGCTGGGTGATAAAGTTGCTAAATTTAGCGAGCAACCTGACCGGCGTTTTAATTTTTTTGTCGTCCATGATAATCGCATCAACGCCTTTGCCGGCCCTAATGCCAATATCGGCATTAACTCAGGGCTCATACTGGCCACCGAATCTGAAAGTGAATTGGCATCCGTCTTTGCACATGAAATTGGCCACGTAACCCAGCAGCATTTACAACGCGCGATTGAAACTGCGAGCCAAATGTCTTTGCCTAGCGCTGCCGCTACATTGGCCGCTGTTATTTTAGGTGTTGCTGTACCAGGCATAGGTCCAGCCGCCATTCTTGCCGTACAAGCTGGGCAAGTACAAAAACAAATCAACTTTACACGTAGCCATGAAGCCGAAGCTGACCGAGTCGGCGTGCAAAACCTAGCTGACGCAGGATTTGATCCACGAAGCATGCCTATCTTTTTCGGCCGCCTACAAGCCGCATCACGTAATTACGGCCAAAAGATTCCTGAAATTTTAAGGACTCATCCTGCGCCCACTTCTCGAATCGCAGACACATCAGCCAGAGCTGAACAATACCCATACAAGCAAGTTGCGGACTCACAAGATTTCCGTTTGATTAGAATGAAAATTCGTATCGCTAAATTACGCCAAACATCTGTTATAGAACTTATAAAGTCTCTCGAGAACGAATCAAAACAAGGCACGCAAGACGTTAAAGATGCCGCAAGCTACGGCTTAGCCCTTGCCTTAATGAAAGACCGACAGTTTACAAAAGCACGAAGCATTTTACGGGCGCTGACTAAGCGAAACCCAAAACAACCACATTACTTAACCGCCTTCGCACTCAATGAATACCGTGACGAAAAACCTCAAGTTTCATTAGCCCTATTTAAAAAAGCCATTCAACTCTTCCCAAAAAGCCGAGCGGTTAATCTGCTGTATGCCCAAGTGTTGTTACACAATGGCAAACCACAACAAGCACTCACTTATTTAAACCATGATTTACAACAGTTTAACCCGACACCTAATGTCTTTGATTTATTATCCATCGCTTACGGGCAAGCTAAAAACCCGGTTCGCGGGTTTCAATACAGAGCCGAATACTTTTACTCCTTAGGGTTCACTAAAGACGCCATTATTCAACTTGAACAAGCCTTACGCGCCGCCGATAATAACTTTTATTTAAGCAGCCAAATTGAAAACCGCATCAACCAACTTCAAGCTGAGCTCAACGCACCCCGTTTACTTTAACCGTTACAACACACCATGACTGATTCTATAAAACCGCCCGGTATTTTTAAGCGACTGACCGTTATCGTTTACGACCTCTTATTACTTATCGCTGTTTTCTTTGCCGCCACACTGGCCGTATTACCGTTCCAAAAAGACAATTTATTTGAACCAAACTCTTGGATGTTTTCCGTTTACTTGCTGCTCGTTAGCTTTGCATTCTACGGCTGGTTTTGGACTAGAAGCGGGCAAACGCTAGGCCTTATGGCTTGGAAACTGCAAGTCGTTAACGATAATGGTTCTACTATTTCTTGGAAACAAGCGCTTATACGCTTTACCACGGCTATCTTTTCTTGGGGGCTATGCGGCGCAGGTATCATCTGGATGTTATTTAATAAAGACCGTTTGATGTGGCACGACATTGCCTCAAAAAGTCGCTTAGACTGGAAAAAGTCAGCCTAATTAATCCATTCGGCGAATCGTGAAAATCGATGCCGTTAGGGCCAACAAGAAAGGTAATGAGGCGGCAATAATGGGGTTAAATCCATACGCCACACCTACATTTCCAAATAACCGATCCAACAAGCTAAAACCAATACCAATCAAAGCACCAATTAAAATGCGCGTCCCCGTACTGCCGGCGCGCTTTACACCTAGCACCATCGGTATGGCAATTAGCAACATCACTAAAATCACAAACGGACGCACTAATTTACTGGTAATGGCCACTAGGAAGCGCGAGGCGTCCTGTCCATTGTTTTCAAGAAACTGAATATAACTCGCCAAACCAATAATTGATAACCTTTCTGGCTTTACAATAATCACATCGAGCAGACCCGGATCAAGTAGCGAATCTAATAAGGCGGTATCCGAATTAGAAACATCCACACCTTCATCCGTAATAGTGGTTTTCTGTATACCTTTAAGTTGCCATTTATCCTCAACAAAACTGGCGGTCGCGGCGTGTGTTGCATATTTCAATTCGTTGTTATCCGTCATCTCATATATGTTCACGTCCTTAAGCTCAGATGAATTTAAAATCTCACGGATATTTAGATAGGTATTGCCATCACGCGTCCAAAAGCCGTATTTTGTTGTCAACGCAACTTGTTCATTCTTCGAGGTAAACTTTAGCATTTGTGCTGCCTGTTCTGTTGTCGGCGCAATCACTTCACTAACGAATAGCGACACAAACATTAACACCACACCTACCCGAAGGGCGGCAAAAATAATTTGCCAACGGCTGATACCTGCAGCGCGCATTGCAGTTAATTCATAGTTATTGGCCATGCTACCCAGCGTTATTAAAGCGCCCAATAAAGCCGCCGATGGCAATAATTCATAAAAGTTACGCGGCGCAATTAACGCCAAATATTTAAGAATCTCGACAAAACCGTACTGGCCCGTACCCATGTCTTCAATTTCATCAGCAAACGTTATGACTAAGACTAGCGACAATAAAAATGCCACGGCAACGGCTGTGCTTTTTAATATTTCGACCGCAATGTATCTATTAATTACTTTCATTTCTTCGACAACATTGTGTTTTTAAAGTACCTAAAACCCAGCATTTTAATCATCATAAAGCCGGCCAAACCCACCATCAACAGATGCACCCACCAGATGCCAACCCAAGCGGGGATAGTCCCTTTCACTATCCATGAGTGAGATAAACTCATGAAATTTTCGAAAATAATATAAATTAACAACGCGGTTAATAAATTACCGTACATACCCGCACGTGGAGATACACGGCTGATGGGGACCGCTAACAAGGCAAAGGTGAGTATTGCCAGAGGGATAGACCATCGACGTTGCAGTTCACTGGTAGCCCGCGGTGAATTCATGTCCATCAACACACGGGTCGATTTTTCTTTCGTCCTGAAGGTCACCGCTTTATCATTCGCCTGAGCCACCACCACGCCGTACTCTTTAAACTTGATGACCTTGTAATCCGCCTGACCCGGCACCCCTTCATAACGGCTGCCATCTTTTAGGATAATAAAGCGATCACCGGTTGCAGGGTCTACTTTAATTTCACCACTTTTTGACGAGGTGATGCCCAATTTGCCGTGCTGACGGTTTTGAATAAACACGTTCAACATTTTGTCGTCATCGGTTATTTCTTCAACATAAAAAACCAAATCACCGCGGCTGTACTCATTAAAACGCCCGTCGGTGATACCACGAATATCTAAATTCGCCTGATCTTCTGTTTTCACCCGTTCAGCAGCTTGCATTAAGGACGGCGCAGTCACCAATGATAAATACAGCGTCAACGCGAACAGTGGCACAACAAAGATAAAGATTGAACGATAAATTTGTTTAAGTCCAACACCGGCTGAAAACAACGCCGTCATTTCATGGTCACGGTACATGCGCCCCAACACCATAAGAACCGACAACAATAACGCGACGGGAATAATCTTAATAATCAGTAACATCATGTTAAAACTGATTAAGGACAACACCGCATCCATCGACAACTCACCCGCCGTTACTTTTGAAAGCAGCCGCACCAAACGCTGGCTCAATAAAATCACCGACAGCACCATCATCACACCCAGCATCATTTTGCTCAGTTGAACGACGAATAAACGATCAATAATTTTTAATTTAAACACAGACATCAATGGTGTATTTGGCTTATAGTTAGACACTTAAATCTACGCGGAATATGTTCCCGTATCCTAACGGAAAAGCCGCATAAAAACATTACTAATCACAAGGGTCGCACCATGCAATTTGTTTCAAAAAAGGGTCAAATAGATAAACTTTCAACACCGTGTTTAATCTTGCCGGTTTTCAGCAAAGGCAAGCAGTCCGATGTAACTAACGCATTCGACAACGCCCACAATAAACAAATTGCTGCTATTTTAAAACAAGGCGACGCAACAGGCAAGGCCGGTAACACCTTGTTATTACAAATGCCGGTAGGCAGCAAAACGAAACGCATTCTTCTTGTTGGTGTTGGCGAGCAAGGAAAAACAACCGATGTGGACTTTAATAAAGCCTCAAGCGCATCCATCAACGCACTTAAACGCTTGCCCATTAAATCCATTTGTTCCGCTCTACTTACCGTTGACGTGATTAATAAAAATGATGATTGGAAAGTGCGCCAATTGGTCCTTAAATCTCGCGAAGCGCTGTATCAATATACAGAGACATTAACCACATCCGCACCCGATGCACATGCTTTAGAAAAATGCCAACTGTTAGTAACCGGCGATAGTTCTGCCGCAGCAATAGACAAAGCAGCCACCGTTGCCACCAGTATTGCTAACGGCGTTGATAGCGCAAAAAAATTAGCTGATTTACCCGGCAACATCTGCACACCAACGTACTTAGCTAACACCGCAAAAGCATTAGGCAAAGAACACAAATCACTTAAAGTCACCGTACTTGATGAAGCAAAAATGGAAAAGCTGGGCATGGGCTCTCTACTGTCTGTGTCACGTGGCTCTCGCGAACCTGCAAAGCTGATTACTATGGAACATAAAGGCGGCCCAGCATCTCAAAAACCCATCGTCATTGTTGGCAAAGGGCTCACTTTTGATGCGGGCGGCATTTCCATCAAGCCCTCATCCGGCATGGATGAAATGAAATACGACATGTGCGGCGGCGCCAGCGTATTTGGCGTGATGCAAATGTGCGCCGAATTAAACTTACCTATTAACGTGGTGGGCGTTGTTCCGTCTTCAGAAAATTTACCCGATGGCGATGCCAACAAGCCGGGCGACATCGTGACCAGCATGAAAGGCCTCACCATTGAGATCCTTAATACCGACGCCGAAGGCCGACTTATTTTATGCGATGCACTGACCTATTCAGCTAAATTTAAGCCCGACGTAGTGATTGATATCGCTACATTAACCGGCGCTTGCGTTGTCGCATTAGGCAAGCACGCAACTGGCTTATTGGGTAATAACGACGAACTGGCCAACGAACTGTTGGGCGCTGGCATAAAAGTAGGCGACAAGGCTTGGCAATTGCCGCTATGGGACGAGTATCGCCCCCAATTAAAAAGTAACTTTGCAGACCTCGCGAATATTGGTGGGCCAACTGGCGGCACAATAACCGCAGCATGTTTCTTATCGCGCTTTACCGAAGATTACAAATGGGCGCATTTAGACATCGCAGGCACTGCATGGAAGTCTGGTGCTGATAAAGGTGCAACAGGTCGCCCAGTTCATATGCTCAGCCAATTCATTTTAGATCGTTGTTAATCTTTTAAGACAAACCAATGACACGAATAGACTTTTACGTTTTACCTGATGACAACATTGACAAACAGCACATCTTTGCTTGTCGTTTAGCGCAAAAAGCCAGCAAACAAGGGCACCGTGTTTATATTCATACCGAATCTGAACAACAGTCTAAAAAGCTGGATGATTTGCTGTGGTCATTCTCGCCCACCAGTTTTGTACCGCATACCATTGATGCCAATGACTGCGAAAATAACCCTGTCTATATCAGCCACAGTGGCGACCCTATAGATATTCATGATGTATTGATTAACCTCACCCAACAAACACCCGATTGCTTCGGACGATTTGAACGATTCGCAGAGCTTGTTAATCAAAATGAAGCTATTAAAAAAGCTGGCCGAGAACGGTTTAAGTTTTATAAAAATCGTGGGTATCCGTTGCAGACTCACAAGATTTAGTTTCTAACGTTTATCCCGCTCTTTTTTATCATCTAACGTCTTTTCTGCCGCGAGGGCATTCATTTGTTTGTAGTGGTCAAGTAATCTTGGACAATAGATAAGGTTTTTCCTCAGCGATAGCTGGAGCTAAACCTTGATTAAATGAATGTGGCCTTTGATAATTATAATACCCCATTAAGTAGCTGCTAATATCTAATCTTGCTTGTTTTAAACTGGCATAACCTGTTACCGGAACCCATTCAGTTTTCAAGCTTCTAAATACTCGCTCCATTGGCGCATTATCCCAACAGTTGCCACGTCGACTCATGCTTTGTTTGATACGGTAGCGCCACAGGCGCTGCCTAAACCGTAAGCTAGTATATTGGCTGCCTTGGTCAGAATGAAACAACAAACCCGCCGGTTTTCCTCGTTGCTGGTAAGCATGTTCAAGCGCATTAATGACAAGCGTTGCATCTGGATTATTTGATATCGACCAACCCACAATGCGTCGTCGATATAGGCCAAGGATCACGGCCAAGTAGACCCAGCGACCACCAGCCCAGATGTAAGTGATGTCTCCGCACCAGACGGTGTTAGGACGTATAACGCTAAACTCTCGGTCAAGCGTGTTGGGGATTTCGAGCCGTTCGTCTAATGCAGTTTTGTATTTATGAGTACCAGGCTGTTTGCTTACTATCTTCGCTTCTTTCATCAAGCGGCGAACCTTAAATCGCCCGATTTGAATACCATCCGTAGCCAGCATAGAAACAATAGAACGATTGCCTGCGGAGCCCCTACTGATCCTGTGCTTTTCTTTTACAGCGGCGCGTAATAATAGGCGATCCACATCAATAGCTCGGGCGCTTTGGCGCCGAGCGTAGTAACTTGAGCGTTTTGTATCAAAACAGTTCGCACACTAAATAAGTGGTGCCAGCTCTCTTAAATTGGATACGATTGTCATCGTAGCATCTCGTCCGACATTAAGAGAGCGGTTGTAGATTCAACTGATCAACGCAACAACCATGATAAAACATTGGTTATTGGAGATCTTTTGGATGAAACGTATGTTTACAACGCAGGAAAAAGAGTTTGTTTTTGATTTATGGAAAAAGGGAGTAGGGTTTAGCAAAATAGCATCGATCTTAGACTCGGAGCCTGGAACCATTTTCACTATATTAAGAGACACCGGGGGCATAAAGCCACCAAACCGTAAAAGAGCACCGCTACACCTAACAATGGCTGAGCGAGAAGAGATAAGAGTAGGCTTATCGGCAAAGAAGAGTATTCGTGCGATTGCTGCTTTCTTAGGGCGATCACCATCCACTATTTCAAGAGAAGTTCAACGTAATCGCGGCAGGCGCTACTATAAAGCTGTTGATGCTAATAACCGTGCCAGTCGAATGGCCAAAAGACCCAAACCATGTTTACTTGAATATAATCTTGAATTAAGGGGTATTGTTTTAGAAAAGCTTGAGTTGAAGTGGTCACCAGAGCAAATCTCAGGATGGCTGGGAAAAACAATGCCCCGACGAAAGTCGATGCAAATATCAGCAGAAACAATATACAAAACCATTTATTTTCGTAACAGAGCTGCTTTGAACCACCTGTTAGCAAAACATCTACGACGAAGCCATAGCCTTCGCCAATCAAAAAAACATTCTCGCAAGGGTGAGCGGGGAACTATAAATATCGTCAATGGCGTTTCTATTCATGAACGAGCCAAACACATAGATAGCCGTCGATCTATAGGTCATTGGGAAGGTGATTTGGTATCAGGCTCCCAAAACTCTCATATAGCGACCCTTGTAGATAGGAAATCACGCTACACCATCATCTTGAAACTTAAAGGGAAGGATTCTGCATCAGTAAATCATGCGTTAACAGAGAGGTTTAAAGAATTACCAGCTCAATTAAGACGAACATTGACTTGGGATCGTGGCATGGAGCTGGCTAAGCACTCTGAGTTTACAGCCCATACTGATATGCCCGTGTATTTTTGTGACCCTCAGAGCCCTTGGCAGCGAGGTACTAATGAAAATACTAATTCCCTTATTCGACAATACTTTCCTAAAAAGACATGCTTGTCTGTGCATTCACAGAAAACGCTCAATACAGTCGCGGATCAATTAAATAACCGTCCGAGGAAAACGCTTAAATTTAAAACACCGAAACAGGTAATTGAAAAGAGTGTTGCATTGACAAGTTAAATCTACAGTAGCCTTTTTTAATATTTTCTTTTCTAACTCCAACCTTTTAACACGTTTCTCAAGCATTTGTATTCGCTGTTGATCTGGCGTTAGAGCCTTCGTTTTAGGCGTAATTCCACTGCGCTCAGATGCGAGCTGAATAACCCAGCGCCTTAATGCTGTTTCACCAACACCTAACGCTTCACAGGCTTGGAGATGGCTGTATGATTGATCCAGTACTAATTCGACAGCTTCTCGTTTGAATTCAGGGCTGAACGTTCTTCGTTTTGTTGTCATTAAACACCTCTGTTAGGTGGATTTTACCACCTAGGTTGGTGTCCAAAATCATTAGACCACTACAGTTTTTATCGAGACATTCACAAGTTTTAAAAGAAACGTAATTTGATAGCTAGGGTTTCGCCCTAAAGGTCGAGTGACTCTTTTGTCAGTAGCAACAAAAGAGTAACCAGAAAAATGCCACCCATTTACTCTCACCCTAAAGGGTTCCTTCAAATAAACAATGAAAATAGCTGCTATGGAACTCGCAAACAGCATGCTCACACAACCACAGCAGAAAGCCCTATTTTAATTGCTTATTTTCAGTGAGATTAAGAGGGGGATTAAAATCAAAACCCTTGTAGCAAGAAATTTTGACTTACCTTCCCCTTTTATCGCGTTAGAAATTAATTGTTTTTCGGATAAGAGAGCGCTTTGTTTGAGCATAGCGAGTTTAGCGCGAACCCGAAAAAAAATTAATTCCTGCGATTTAGGCGACCTTTTCTTTGGTTACTTTCTTTTTGTCGTAAAAAGAAAGTAACGCCCTAGCGGCAGCGAAAACTACATTTATATACACAGCCAATTAAATCACAATGGACGACCATCTGTCTTTTGAACCATTTTCAAGCAAGAAAACTTGCTCACCAATACCCTCAACCCCATCAACAAAGCTATAATACCGCCTTTAAAATCAACGATTAAGCTTTCAAGATGGAAAAAACATACGCCCCACACAACATAGAATCCCGCTGGTACGATCAATGGGAGCAACAAGGTTACTTTGAACCTCAGGGCGGAGACAATGCTTACTGCATCATGATTCCACCGCCAAATGTCACCGGTAGTTTACACATGGGGCACGCCTTTCAAGACACCATCATGGATTCGCTCACCCGTTACCACCGTATGCAAGGCAACAACACGTTATGGCAAGCAGGCAGTGACCATGCAGGCATCGCCACTCAAATGGTGGTAGAACGCCAGCTTAATGCTGAAGGTAAAACACGCCACGATCTAGGCCGCGAGAAATTCGTCGAGCGCATTTGGGATTGGAAAGAAGAATCTGGCAACACCATTACTCAACAACTACGCCGTATGGGCACCTCGCTAGATTGGTCACGCGAACGTTTTACAATGGATGAAGGTTTATCCAAAGCGGTCAATGAAGTCTTTGTTAAATTGCATGAAGAAGGCCTAATTTACCGTGGTAAACGTCTCGTAAATTGGGACCCTAAACTACACACCGCCGTATCAGACCTTGAAGTAATATCGCAAGAAGAACAAGGCCATATGTGGCATATGCGCTACCCACTAACCGATGGCAGCGGCGAACTTGTGGTTGCTACCACGCGTCCAGAAACCATGCTGGGTGATGCCTGCGTAGCTGTTCACCCAAATGACGAACGTTATCAGCACTTAATTGGAAAGACCGTTGCCTTACCTTTATGCAACCGAGAAATTCCGATTATTGCCAATGATTACGTAGACCCAGAGTTTGGCACGGGTTGCGTAAAAATAACTCCTGCGCATGACTTTAACGATTACGAAGTCGGCCAACGTCACGATATGCCACTTATTAACATTTTCACTGTTGACGCAAGCATTAATGACGAAATGCCTAAAGCTTACCGAGGTTTAGACCGTGTTGAGGCCCGCAAACAAATTGTTAGCGATTTAGACGCCTTAGGCTTGCTGGTCAAGGTCGAAGATCACAAGCTCATGATTCCACGCGGCGACCGCTCCGGCGTTATTATTGAACCTTTGCTCACCGACCAATGGTTTGTAAAAGCCAAGCCATTAGCCGAACCAGCCATTGAAGCGGTTAAAAGCGGCAAAATTAAATTTGTGCCTGAAAATTGGGACAAAACCTACTACAACTGGATGAACGATATTCAGGACTGGTGTATCTCCCGGCAAATTTGGTGGGGACACCGCATCCCCGCCTGGTACGACGTTGATGGCAACATTTACGTAGGCAGAAACGAAACCGAAGTGCGCCAGAAAAACCAACTGGCCGACGACCTCGTACTGACGCAAGATGAAGACGTTCTTGATACTTGGTTTTCATCCGCCTTGTGGCCATTTTCAACCTTAGGTTGGCCCGATAAAACACCAGAGCTTGATACCTTCTATCCAACCAGCGTGTTGGTTACTGGTTTCGACATCATCTTCTTCTGGGTTGCCAGAATGATCATGATGGGACTTAAGTTTATGGACAATGTGCCGTTCAAAGAAATTTACATTCACGGCCTTGTGCGTGACGCCGAAGGGCAAAAAATGTCCAAATCCAAAGGCAATGTGCTTGATCCGATTGATCTCATAGACGGCATTACCTTAGAGGCACTATTGGAAAAGCGCACCAAAGGTTTAATGCAACCTAAAATGGCGAAAAAGATCGATAAGGATACGCGTAAACACTTTCCCGACGGCATCCCCGCTTTTGGCACCGATGCATTACGCTTCACTTTCGCGTCACTGGCTTCAACCGGACGCGACATCCGTTTTGACCTAAATCGTATCGAAGGCAATAGAAACTTCTGCAATAAACTATGGAACGCCACGCGTTACGTGTTGATGAACACCGAAGGCGAAGATACCGGCCTTGGTAATGAAGTTTGCGAATACAGCCTGCCGGATCAATGGATTGTTTCGCGCCTACAGAAAACCGAAGCCAGTGTTATCGCCTCTATCGAAAAATACCGTTTCGATTTAGCCGCTCACTCACTGTACGAATTTCTATGGAACGAATATTGTGACTGGTATTTAGAACTGTCAAAACCCATATTAATGGACGAAAACAGCAGCGGCGAACAAAAAAGAGGCACGCGCCAAACTTTAGTCCGCGTACTCGAAGCCGTGCTTCGTTTATTACACCCCATTATGCCGTTTATTACTGAAGAAATTTGGCAACAAATCGCCCCAATGGCCGGCAAGTCAGGCGATACCATCATGTTGCAAGCCTATCCCAAACCCGACGATAACAAAATATCAGCCAAAGCCGAAACAGATATGAATTGGGTAATGAATTTTGTAATGGGTATTCGTAAAATTCGCGGCGAAATGAACATCGCACCCAACAAGCCACTGCCTGTTTTACTTAACAACAGCTCAACTGATGACCAACAACGACTTAATGATAATAAGCACTTACTCGAAAAATTAGCACGTTTGGAATCCATTACTACCTTATCAGCAACCGATGAAGCGCCACAGTCTGCAACAGCGCTAGTAGGAGATATGCAAGTACTTATTCCAATGGCAGGATTAATCGACAAAGATGCCGAGCTGGAGCGCCTTAACAAAGAGATCGAAAAGTTAGAGAAAGAAAACTCAAGAATTAGCGGCAAATTATCCAACGCCTCGTTTGTAGACAAAGCACCCGCAGCCGTTGTGGAAAAAGAAAAAGCAAAGCAAGCAGACATTTCATCAAAGCTAAATAACCTGAACGAGCAAAAAGAAAAAATAGCATCTTTATAATATCTTTCTGAGCTTCGCAAATTTGGGAACTGCTTCAGCATTTACACGGCCTCTGTTGAGCTTCACAAGCTCAGCATTATGCTACTCACTGTAATGGCAGGCTCCACCCCTTCCCCCTCACTGGGGGAAGGCTGGGATGGGGGTTAAAATCTAATTATTTAAACGAACAAAGAAATTCACTTTGCTGTAATCAAAAAACATCAACGTCTAAATGCTATTCTTACGGCGACATACTTTCTTATAACGCTGATTAAAACCAATGACCACAAAGAAAAACTTACTGCTCATTGCTCACACACCCTCACCAAACTTAAAAGCCTTAGCAGATGCTGTGTTACGTGGCGCACAACATCCAGATATTGAAGCGGTTCAAGCCCGTCTTATTGCACCCTTACAAGCAACGGCAGAGGATGTTTTAACGGCTGACGCCATTATTCTTTTAACCCCGGAAAATTTAGCCTACATGAGCGGCGCGATGAAGGACTTCTTTGACCGCATTTACTACCCTTGTTTAGAAGAAAAACAAGGCTTGCCGTGCGCCATTATTATTCGCGCAGGGCACGATGGAACCGGCACCAAACGGGCTTTAGAAACTATTCTAACGGGCTTAAAGTGGCGGATTGTTCAAGAGGTTCTAACATGTCGCGGAGATTTTAAAGAAGAATTCACAGCACAGTGTGAAGAGCTAGGCACCTGCATCGCTGCCAGCCTAGACGCGGGGATTATTTAATCAACTAGGCAGCACCAACTGCACAATCCCAACCACTATCATAATAAACAAAAAAGCCATTATAAAACCGGTAACAATAAATACCTTTGGGTTTCCGTATTTAAAATCACGCTCCCTACGCGACTGTTTCGACACACCTAAAAAAGACAACATCGTACTGCCTACCATTTGCCAAAACGACGGCGCTAATTCATCATCTTTTTTCATTCCGTAACCCTCTCATTCACTATGTTGCAAATTTTATCACTCACACACCGTTTATTTCTCCTGTAAAACTTAAATTTTCTACTAAACTTGAAACAATAAACAATATTGCGAGGATTTATGGATATACACTTAAACGATTTAAATGTGCTTATTGTTGAGCCATCGAGAACCCAACAGCGCATCATTGAACGCGAACTTAACAGCTTGTCCATCGATAAAATTGATTCCGTCACCACCGCAAGCGAAGCCTTAGACTATATAAAAATGGGCGTGCCAGACCTCATCTTAAGCGCTTATTACCTCAGCGACATGACCGGCAATGAACTACTCCACACCTTACGCGAATTAGTTTTCGCTTGAGCATGGTGGCTTTTGCTATCAACAAAACGGTACAAGTAGTTAAAAATATAACCGCTTTACCCTAATGTGTTTCATTTTATGCTTGTTAGAAGATAACTTAAATGACGTTTCATTTTCTCTAATAACAGACTATTATTAACTATATATCGTGCATTGAATCATATATATGAAACACGAAATAAATAAACAATAAAATATAGGGCCGTAAACATGATAAAACCTCACCTCAACTCGTCTTTTGACGTTTTGAAACAACTTTTTCGCTAGTTTCTTTAGATTCTATAAGTAAAGTTCTTTAAGGAAACGGTTGTTCTACACATGAACATAATTCAAGCGCTTGAACAAAGCGCTCTTTTTTTATACTTATCCGTTGGCATACTGGGCCTTCTCGTCGGCAGTTTTCTCAATGTCGTTGTGTACCGCTTGCCGATTATGCTGCAACGAAGCTGGCGACAAGAATGTTTGAGCTTTCTAGAACAAGAAGAAACTGACAGCATTTCACCGGCGGTTTTCAATTTATCCCAACCACGTTCACACTGTCCTACTTGCAACCAGCAAATTAGTGCGGTTGAGAACATCCCTGTTTTGAGCTACTTGTTCCTAAGAGGGCGTTGTAAAAATTGCCAAGCATCCATTTCAATACGCTACCCCTCTGTAGAATTAATTACCGCTATATTGTCTATTCTTATCGCTATGCAATTTGGCGTTAGCATACAAACTTGCGCAGCCTTACTTTTCACATGGGTATTAATTTGCTTAACTTTAATCGACTTGGACACGCAATTATTACCCGACAACATCACGCTTCCTTTGCTTTGGTTTGCGCTATTTATCAGCCTGTTTAATGTTTTTGTCACCCCGCAAGTTGCGCTGATTGGCGCCTTAGCCGGCTACTTGACCCTTTGGTCTGTGTTTTGGCTCTTCAAACTGGCGACCGGCAAAGAAGGCATGGGCTACGGTGATTTTAAACTTCTTGCCGCTATAGGTGCTTTTCTAGGATGGCAAATGTTGCCGCTGGTGATTATACTATCGGCCTTTGTTGGTGCCATCATTGGCCTTTCACTTATCGCGATTAAAGGTCGCGATAAGAACGTGCCCATTCCCTTTGGGCCCTATTTATCGATTGCTGGGTTTATTGCTCTAATCTGGGGTAACCAAATCAACCACGCTTATCTACAATTCGTTGGCTTGTAATCACCCATGCTAACCATTGGTTTAACCGGCGGTATTGGCTGTGGCAAAACGACGGTAAGCCAATTATTCAAAGAGAAGAATGTACCCGTTGTCGATGCTGATGAAATTTCACACGCTATTGTACAAACAGGACAACCTGCCTTAACTGAGCTCGAAAACGCATTTGGGCAACAAGTACTGCTTTCTAACGGCTCGCTTAACAGGAAATACTTACGCGAACTGGTGTTTGCTAAGCCTAACAAAAAAGCATTGCTGGAAAGCATTCTGCACCCCATTATCTATCGAACCATGGATCAACAACTTAACGAGTTTGATTCGCCATATGGTATGTTGAGTATTCCGCTATTATTTGAAACCAAACACCAAGAAAACATTGACCGTGTGCTGGTGATTGACTGCTCGGAGGAAGCACAAAAATTAAGAGTAAAAGCTCGCGACCAACTCAGCGATTCAATGATTGGTTCGATTATGGATTCTCAATGCTCGCGTGAATTTCGCCTCTCGCATGCAGATGACATTCTTAACAATGACGGTACATTAGAAAAACTGAAGAGTGACATTGATAAACTTCACTCACTTTACCTGAAAATGAGTACTGGAAAAAACCACACGTATCCTGCAAAATAGTCACTTTAAGAGCTCACGACAATCAAGTGCCTGAACGAATAACTTACGAACTACCACTAAGTGAACGCATCCGAACCTTTTTGCGCTTAGAGGATTTATTTGAGCAAATGCATCACTTCTCACAACACGATGGTGAGTGGCAAAATCGTGCAGAGCTGGGCTGTCTATTAGATATTCTTTCCATTTCTGGTAGAACCGACTTAAGAAATGAAATAACCAAAGAAATTGAACGTCATACCAAATCGTTGGTTGTTTTTGTCCAAAATCCGAAAGTAGATCGCGACAAGCTTGAGCAGAGCATCGAACAGCTCAATCAATTAAAACTTAAGTTAATGTCTACCACCGGCAGAATTGACCAAGTGATAGGGCAAGTTGATTTATTGAAGTGTTTGGCTCAACGCAACAGCATACCTGGCGGCACTTGCGATTTTGACCTACCCGCGTATCACTTTTGGTTAAACAAGCCATTAGCACAACGTCGAGAAGCAATACATGCCTGGACTGGCCATTTAAGCCCCATTAGAAAAGCCATTTCTTTACTCTTACAATTTATTCGTTTTAGCGCAACACCCGCATTAAAAACGGCTGAGTCGGGTTTCTACCAACAAAATCTTGAATCGGCTCAGCCTGTGCAACTGCTACGCGTTTCGCTGGCAATAAACAGCGAGTACTTTGCAGAGATAAGCGGCGGAAAACATCGCTTTACCGTGCGTTTTATGCAGCCAAGTGAAGCCGAAAGGCCCAGCCAAACAAAGGACAACGTTGATTTCACTTTAAGCATCTGCCAGCTCTAAACTTATGACGACACCTATCTCTTGCCCTTCATGTTCAAAAAAACTCTTATGGACAAAAGAATTCCCTTTCAAACCCTTTTGTTGCGAACGCTGCAAGTTGATTGACTTGGGCGACTGGGCTTCAGAAAAACACGCTATTGCAGGTGAGCCAGCTTTCTTGACGGACAAACAACAATTTTCCGAGGAATAGTTTTTTTGGAAATACGTTAATTCGCTTCCTTTTTAAACGCGCCAATACCCGATACACCATAAGCCCCCATTAACGTTGCCTGTTGTATATCTTTAGGCCCCACTCCACCTAACGCAAAAATGGGCAGTTTGAATTTCTTTGCCGTATTAGAAAACAACTCCCAACCTAGCGGCTGCGATTTTGGGTGCGATGACGTTCTTGCAACGGGGGATAGAACCGCAAACAAAACACCCGCATCTTGTGCTTGCCTTAGTTCTTGCTCGCAATGGCACGAGGTTGCCACCGTAAGACCACTAGGAAGCGGTAGGTGTGCCGAAATCAGCTCGTCAGCGCTTAGGTGTACTGCTTGTGCATTCAGTGCCAATGCTGTGTCGACACTCGTGTTTAAAAACAGAGCCACGCGTTTTATATCGCATAACTGCATTGCTGCTTTGGCCAACTGCGCAAAGCCCACTTTATCCATTGACTTAGCTCGCAATTGAATCATTGAATAATCTTGCGCCAGCAACTCACTTAAATGCACCAACATCTGTTGCGCACTACCCAACGAATCATCGACAATCGGATAATAACAAGGCAGGTTTAAGCTATCTATAATCTTCTTATTAGCCACAGGAAAGGCATGCTTTTTGAGTTCGGTTGTCGCCAGCCATTTGAGTGGTTGATTTTCTAAACCACGCGGCTGGCCATGGAACGCACCAACCTGATGCACATCAAGGTGTACTTTCAAATCGCCATAGTCATGATAAATATCGAGCATCGGCTTAGACGAACTAATGGTGATGCCAAGCTCTTCAATCAACTCTCTTTTTAATGCTTGATGGGTGGTTTCGCCTTCTTCTACTTTGCCGCCAGGGAATTCCCATAAATCACCTTGGTGAGCGCCACTAGCTCGACGAGTGATTAACACTTCACCTTGTTTATTTTTTATAACGCCGACGGCTACATGTAACATTTAGCGACTGTTTCTAACCAATTAAGAACGATATTCGGCGTTTATTTTGACGTAGTCATAGGACAGGTCACATGTGAGCACTGAAAACTTGCTGTCACCTTGCGCCAAACAAACACGTACGGTAATTTCTTCCTGGTTCATTACGGCTTGCCCCTGTTCTTCGGTGTAATCCTCTGCTCGTTTCCCTGCATCCACAATGCAAACATCGTTGAGATAAATAGACACCTTATCGACGTTGAGGTTTGCAATATTCGCGCGGCCAACAGCGGCTAAAATACGGCCCCAATTTGGATTACTGGCAAAAAATGCAGTTTTTACTAAGGGTGACTGCGCAATGGTATAGGCGACTTCTTTTGCATCTTGCTCGCTTCTGGCATGCTCAACCTGAATATTAATCAGTTTGGTCGCACCCTCTCCATCACGCACAATGGCTTCGGCTAGGTAACAACATACTTCCTTTAGTTTTGACAAAAATAGCCCATAACGCGGGTCATCTTGTGAATCAATTAACGGAACGTCAACCTTAGACGTTGCCATCAGCACAACGGCATCATTGGTTGAGGTATCACCATCCACCGTTATACGGTTGAACGATACATCGGCGGCTTTGTTGAGCATTTTCTGCAGCAATTCTTGTTGAATGGGCATATCCGTGGCGATGTATGACAACATGGTCGCCATATTCGGGTGAATCATGCCCGAGCCTTTTGCAATGCCCGTGATCGTTGCTTCTGTGCCATTCAATTCAAACGTGCGACTACAACCTTTTTCGCAGGTATCCGTGGTCATAATCGCTTTCGCTGCGCTTGGCCAATTATCTTCGGCTACATTATTAACGGCACCCTGTAATACAGCCGTTAATTTATCAACCGGCAATGGCTCACCAATAACACCGGTCGAAAAGGGCAATACATTCGCTGCCTCGACGTTGGCGATGGCAGCCAAACCTTGGCAACACTGCTGCGCCGACAGTAACCCTACATCACCCAAGCCTGCATTTGCATTACCTGAATTGATTAATAGGTATTTAGCGGTCGATTCTTTGAGGTGTTTTTTAGCCAGCGTAACCGGCGCAGCACAAAATTTATTTTTAGTGAACACCGCAGCAACTTGCGTGTCTGCTGCTAATTCGAAAACCGTCACGTCATCTCGAATTGTTTGAGAAATTCCCGCAGAGGCTGTGCCAATTCGAATGCCTGATATGGCTTTTAATGTTAAAGCAACTACACCACCGACTGGCATTTGACGTAACTCCTAAGGTTGTGCGAACGTATTAAATACCGTTGTCTTACAGTTTGCCGTGACATTGTTTGAATTTTTTACCCGAGCCGCACGGACACGGTTCGTTACGGCCAACTTTTTTATCTGAACGTTTAAACGGCTGGTCTTTATCTGTTTTTTGAGCTTGTTGCTCATCGTCAAGCGCATTGACATCGGCGTGTTGGAACTGCATGTTTTGTTGCAAACGACGCTGCTCATCTACTGCTCGCACGTCTTCTTCTGCACGCACTTGAACTTTAGTCACCAACGTTACTACTTCACGTTTTAACGTCTCTAACATGCTTGTAAACAATTCAAACGCTTCACGTTTATATTCTTGTTTAGGGTCTTTTTGTGCGTAACCACGAAGGTGAATACCTTGCCTTAAGTGATCCATCGCGCCAAGGTGCTCTCTCCACAAGGCATCAAGCGTCTGCAACATCACAGATTTTTCAAAATGCCGAAGTACATCAACTCCCGCCAAAATTTCTTTTTTTGCGTACTCGTCTGTCACCGTCTTCAAAATGAGTTCACGCAAGTTTTCCTCGTGCAAACTATCATCTTCATCTAGTATTGTTTTAACCGCTAACTTGCAAAGGAATGCTTCATCTAACGCCTTTTCCAGCCCGTCTAAATCCCACTGTTCTTCCATTGATTGCATGGGAACGTATTGGCTGACAAGATCATTTACCACATCTTCACGTATTGATACGATGGTGTCAGAGATATTCTCCGATGCCATGATTTCATTACGTTGTTCGTAAACAACCCGGCGTTGATCATTGGCGACATCATCATAAGCCAATAGCTGCTTACGGATATCGAAGTTATGCCCTTCCACTTTACGCTGAGCATTTTCAATCGCCTTACTGACCCAAGGGTGCTCGATTGATTCGCCTTTTTCTAAACCGAGTTTTTGCATTAAACCGGATACGCGTTCGGATGCGAAAATACGCATCAGGCTATCTTCTAACGACAAATAGAAACGACTTGCGCCTGGGTCACCTTGACGACCCGAACGGCCACGTAATTGATTATCAATACGGCGTGATTCGTGCCGTTCCGTTCCAATCACACGTAAACCACCCGCATTTATTACATCTTGGTGTTTTTGCTTCCACTCGTCTGTTTCTTGGCCATCTTCTGGCTTACCACCCAAAACAATATCCGTACCACGACCCGCCATGTTTGTCGCAATAGTGACCGAACCCAAAGCACCTGCATTGGCAATAATTTGCGCTTCTCTTTCGTGTTGTTTGGCGTTTAAAACTTCGTGCGGCACTTTCTTTTTTTCTAAGCTTTCCGCAATAAACTCTGATACCTCGATGGAGGTTGTGCCGACAAGCACAGGTTGTTTTCGTTTATAACAGTCTTCAATGTCTTCAATAACGGCTTCGTATTTTTCTTTCGCAGTTAAATACACAAGGTCACCGGCGTCATCACGGGTCATCGGGCGATGCGTTGGAATCACTATCACTTCTAAGCCGTAGATTTGCTGGAATTCAAACGCTTCAGTATCCGCCGTACCGGTCATGCCCGACAGCTTGTCGTACATCCTGAAGTAATTCTGGAATGTAATCGACGCCATTGTTTGGTTTTCGCTTTGTATCTTTGCGCCTTCTTTAGCTTCAATGGCTTGATGCAGGCCCTCTCCCCAACGGCGTCCTGGCATTGACCGACCAGTGAATTCGTCAACGATGACTATTTGTGCGTTTTGTACAATATAGTCGACATCTTTTTGGTACAAGCTGTTGGCGCGTAACGCCGCATACACGTGATGCATCAAACCAATATTACTGGCATCGTATAAGCTTTCGTTTTCGTTTAATAAACCACTGGTGGTTAATAACTCTTCGATTTTCTCATGGCCTAACTCAGTTAAATAAACCTGTTTCGCTTTCTCATCAACGGTGTAATCACCTTCTTGCGCTTCTAATTCTGGAACAAGGTCTTTAATCAGTTCATTAAGTTTGAGGTATAGCTCGCTTTTATCGTCAGTAGGCCCTGAAATAATCAGCGGTGTTCTCGCCTCATCAATAAGAATCGAATCAACTTCATCCACAATGGCGTAATACAATTCACGCTGAACTTTATCTTCAACACCAAAAGCCATGTTATCTCGAAGATAATCAAAACCGAATTCATTATTTGTGCCGTAGGTGATATCCGCGGCATAGGCCACACGACGCTGCTCTGGACTCATGATATTAACGATAACGCCCGTTGTCATACCTAAAAATTCAAACAGTTTACCCATCCATTCGGAATCACGTTCAGCCAGATAGTCATTCACCGTGACCATATGAACGCCTTTACCTGGAAGGGCGTTTAAATAGGCTGACAGCGTCGCTACCAGTGTTTTACCCTCGCCTGTTTTCATTTCAGCGATACGGCCATCATTAAGCACCATGCCGCCAATTAATTGCACGTCGAAGTGGCGCATACCTAAAGAACGAATACCAGCTTCTCTTACCACTGCAAAAGCTTCAGGCATCAAAGAATCAAGCGTTTCACCCTGTTCCAGCCTTATTCTAAATTCTTCTGTTTTAGCTTTTAACGCCACGTCATCTAACGCTTTAATCGGCTCTTCAAGCGCATTAATGGATTTAACGATTTTTTGTTTGGCTTTAACCAACCTGTCATTACGACTGCCAAAAACTTTCTTTACGAGATTTGCGATCATTACCGGAGATTTTTTATGTAAAACGAAAGGCCGAATGATACCGCAAAACGCGATACAACTGGCAGTTGAAATGCTCGAATCTTAAGAATTATCGAGCGCTGTATAGGTATTTACGTGGATTTACTTTTTTCCCGTGGCGTAACACTTCAAAATGCACATGTGGACCCGTTGAACGACCCGTTGAGCCCATTTTAGCAATCACGTCACTTTGCTTAACGACCGCACCTACTTTAACGGTAATTTCCTTATTATGGCCGTAACGCGTTATGTAACCGGAGCCGTGGTCAATTTCAATCAAGTAACCGTAACCACTTTTCTTGCCAGTCCATGTCACTATGCCGGAGGCGGCAGCCAATACTTTCGTGCCGCTTTTACCTGCGATATCAACCCCGTGATGGAAGGTTTTCTTGCCCGTGAACGGGTCAGCGCGGTAGCCATAAAATGATGAAAGCCAACCTTTTTCGACCGGTAACCCAGCAGGCCTAACTTCTTTTGATAATTTTTTATTCGCAGAAAAGACACCAAGTAATTCTAATTGTTTTTCACGTAAGTTAAGTTGCTCATCAAGTGCGTCAATATCATGTAACAACTGATCTTGGGTAAAACTACTCGCCAACGCTTGAGCATCTGTACCGCCAATCGCTGGTTGCTCATCAAAATTAAATTCTGGCGATGATAGCTTCGCTTTTTGTGCTAAATGCTCGCCTACTGCATTTAATCTTGTTAATTGCGCTTGCATTTGACCCACTCGCAGCGCTAAATTATCTAACGTATTGCGTGTTTTTTCGCGCATTCTTTCAATCTCTATACGTTGCGCTAAAAGTTCTTTCTCAGCGACGGTAGAATGATTGGCGGATTGTGACTCTGAAGCAGACGCAATATAAAAATATGCAGTCAACACCAACACAAAGCCGCAAATCATTGCCATAAGCGCTTTTTGATGACCGCTAGAAAAACTGAACGTTTTCTTTTGATATTTTGTTAGTAGTATAATTTGCATATTCTTTATTTACGCCTAATCTTTTATGTTTAAACAACCATTCAAAAATAACCAAATACCTTTGAATGGTTTACAGCAAATTCGAAAACGACTGAATCAACAAGAGCAATTGCTTCGTGTTATTCAGTCCGCATTACCCGATAATTTAGCTGCCCATTGTTTACATACTACCTACAGTAAAAACAACGTTATCCTATTTACCGACTCATCTGTTTGGGCATCTAAACTTCTTTATATGCGCCAAGCCATCTTAAAAGCTTTATCACAACACATCGGTGAACGAGTTCATGCTTTGAAGGTAAATATACTCAGCAAACACGTAACTCGACATCAAAAAGCACCTAAAACACCTTCGAACAAAGCGCTCAGTTTTCTATCCGAAGCCAATAATGTTGAGTCTTCAGATAAACTTAGCATCTCCATGAATAAACTCATCAAGACACTAAAGAAAAATAATTTACTAAACTGACGCGGGTAAAGGCTCTATATATGAAATTGGGAATGTGTCCTCTTCTTCAAAGGTCACTTCTTCCCACGCGTCTTCTTGAACGAGTAACTCTCTGAGCAGTCTATTATTAAGCTCATGACCCGATTTATGCCCATGGAATTCCCCAATTAGGCTATGACCTAATAAATATAGGTCTCCAATGGCGTCTAAAATTTTGTGTTTTACAAACTCGTCTTCGTAACGCAGGCCATCTTCATTCAACACTCTGAAATCATCGACAACAATGGCGTTATCCATGCTGCCACCTAGGGCCAAATTACGCTTGCGTAACATTTCTATGTCTTTCATGAAACCAAACGTACGTGCACGGCTGATTTCTTTAACAAATGAGGTAGATGAAAAATCAATTGTCGCTTCTTGTATCTGCGATTTAAAAACTGGGTGGTCAAATTCGATACTAAAACCAACCTTAAAGCCTTCAAACGGAATAAAGCTCGCCCATTTATCACCGTCTTCGATACGAACTTCTTTTTTAATGCGGATATAGCGTTTAGGCTCATTTTGCTCTTCTATACCTGCAGATTGCAGTAGAAAAACAAACGGACCCGCGCTGCCATCCATAATCGGCACTTCGGCTGCGCTTAAATCTATAAAAAGGTTGTCTATGCCTAAACCAGCGATGGCAGACAACAGATGCTCAACCGTTGAAACGCGAACACCATCTTGTATTAATGTTGTTGATAACTGGGTGTCACCTACATTTCGAGCTCTAGCTGGAATAATGACAGGCTCATCAAAATCTACTCTGCGGAATACAATTCCAACATTAACCCCAGCAGGTCGCAATGTTAAATAAACTTTTTCGCCACTGTGCAAACCCACACCAGTTGCACGAATCACGTTTTTCAGCGTCCGTTGTTTAATCATTTAGTGTCCCCAAGCAGATGTTTTTTAGTTGCATTTTTATCATTATTATCTGTTCATACTACCATACTTTAATATATGAACAAAAAACGCAGCGGCAACACTAGTCTTTTACCGCTCTCAAATGTTTGTCTTTCTGAGAGCGGTAGTCTAGGTTTATTAATCCGCTTGGCGCCGTAAGAAAGCGGGTATATCAAGATAAGCAGGGTCCATCGTGCTATCCAATCCACTCACTTTTTGTGACGCTGCTCCGGCTTTATCACGCATGACTGTTGGAATATCGAAGTCTTCTTCTGTTAAAGCTGCGACTTTAATTGACTCCCTTTGCACTTGAACAATCGGTGCTGGTTCTACTGCTGCTACTGCCTGACCTAAGCCTGTCGCTACAACTGTTACCCGCATTTCATCAGCCAAATCAGAATCAATTACCGTGCCGACTACAACATTTGCATCGTCTGCAGCGAACTCTCTTATTGCTTGACCCACTTCTTCAAACTCACCAATCGACATATCCAACCCGGCAGTGATATTAACCAAAATACCACGTGCGCCTTGTACATTGATATCTTCTAAAAGCGGGCTATGGATTGCAGCTTCTGCTGCTTCTCTGGCACGTGACTCGCCTCTAGCGCTACCCGTTCCCATCATTGCATCGCCCATCTCGGACATAACCGTTTTAACATCCGCGAAATCGACATTAATTAAGCCCGGACGTGTAATCAGTTCGGCAATGCCTTGAACCGCACCCAATAGCACATCATTAGCCGCTTTAAACGCATTTAACAAGGTCATATCTTTGCCTAATACGTGCAACAATTTTTCATTTGGAATCGTGATTAATGAATCTACATAATGACTAAGTTCTTCGATACCTTTGTCAGCCACTTGCATTCTTTTTTTGCCTTCAAACGGGAAAGGTTTAGTAACAACCGCAACCGTTAGAATACCCATTTCTTTTGCAATTTCGGCCACGATTGGCGCCGCACCTGTGCCGGTTCCGCCACCCATACCCGCTGTGATAAAGACCATATCAGCACCTTGAATAACTTCTTGAATGCGCTCTCTATCTTCAATGGCTGCTTGCTTGCCAATATCTGGATTAGCGCCTGCACCTAAACCTTTTGCGCTGTTAGAGCCTAATTGCAAAATTGTGCGTACTGGCGTATTTTTTAACGCTTGAGCGTCTGTGTTTGCGCAAATAAACTCAACGCCATCGATCGCACTACTCACCATATGATTAACGGCATTTCCGCCACCGCCACCAACACCAATTACTTTAATTACTGCATTTTCTGTTTGTGCGTCCATTAATTCAAACATGTTATTCCCCTTAAATTGTTTATCTAAAATTTATTCTAAAAACATTTACTGTTAAAAATTACCCTGAAACCAACTCTTCATCTTTGCCCACATCGCCCCAAATCCACTGTTTACTTCTCCACTGTTTGCCATACTGTTTTGCTGACCAAACAACAATAAACCCACGCCCGTTGCATAAATCGGGTTACGTACCACTTCGCTCAACCCCGACACATACTGCGGACACCCTAAACGAACTGGCATATGGAAAACCTCTTCAGCCAACTCAACCAAACCTTCAACCTTTGCGCTACCACCTGTTAACACCACACCAGCGGCTACAATATCTTCGAAGCCACTTCGCCTTAATTCAGCTTGAACAAGCATCATTAATTCTTCATAACGAGGCTCTATAATCTCTGCCAAATTTCCACGTGATATTTTGCGGGTTGGCCTATCTCCAATACTCGGCACATCAATCATTTCATCTTCACTAACCAGTTGTGTTAATGCACACGCGTATTTCAATTTAATATCGTCAGCGTGTTGCGTTGGCGTTCTTAAAGCCACTGCTATATCGTTTGTAACCTGATTACCTGCAATTGGAATAACGGCGGTATGGCGAATAAAGCCATCACAAAAAACGGCGATATCCGTCGTGCCGCCACCAATATCAACTAAACAAACACCAAGTTCTTTTTCATCGTCCGTTAATACAGAACTACTTGATGCCAACTGTTCCAAAATAATATCGTCTACTTCTAGGCCACAACGTCGCACGCATTTGATAATGTTTTGTGCCGCGCTGACAGCGCCCGTTACGATATGCACTTTTGCTTCCAAGCGAATGCCAGCCATCCCTACGGGCTCTTTAATCCCTTCTTGCCCATCAATGATGAATTCTTGAGGCATGATATGAAGAATCTTTTGATCAGCTGGAATAACGACAGCTCGCGCTGCATCAATCACCCTATCAATGTCTGAGGTATGCACTTCATTCTCTTTGATACCCACAACACCGTTTGAATTTAAGCTACTGATATGACTACCGGCAATGCCTACAAATACTGAGCTTATTTGGCAACCCGCCATCAACTCGGCTTCTTCAATTGCACGTTGAATTGAATGTACCGTCGATTCGAGATTCACCACAACACCTTTTTTTAGTCCGCGTGACGGGTTTGAGCCAATACCAATTACATCAATACTCCCATCTGGCGTAATTTCCCCGACGATTGCCGCTACTTTCGATGTGCCGATATCTAAGCCAACGATTAAATTTTTATCATTATTTTTCTTCATGTTATTTAGCCTTTTGTTGGCTGGTTCTTATTAAGCGCAAGTGCTTTTCCCTTTTTATTTGATTGTCCGAACTGATAACCTTTTTTCCATGTCACAGCCAAACCATTGGGGTAACGTAAATCTATAACGTTCACATGGTCCATCAAACCTCCCTGTATTGACGCCAATGTATTCAATGACTTACTCATTGCTTTTTCGGGTGCTTTATTACCGGCTTTAACACGCACACCGTTATTCAATACCACTTGCCAACTGCCATGTTCTGACAAACCCAGTTGTTGCACAGACAACATCAGTGTTGCGATTGATTGATCGATTCGTTGACTCTGTGCCAACACCGCTCTACTTTTGCTATCCAATCCCGATAAATGTGGTAGTTGCATTAATGATTGAGGAATAACGGGGCTAAACACGTCCCCTTTATCATTCAATAAAGATGTCTTGTTCCATACCGCTACAGGTGTTTGTTCCTTAATCGTTACGACAATTGTGTCTGGCCATACTCGTCTTACCTGAGTTTGTTTTACCCACGCCAGTTGCATAACCGCTTGCACAATAGCGTTGCTATCGATAGCGAAATAACCCGCTTCAACGTATGGCATCAATGTTTGAGATATTTCATGGCGCGTTAAGTGACTAAAGTCCGCTTCAATGCGCACTTGTTTAATGGGCATCGTTTCCGGTTGCTCCATCCAGTCCATCAGCGCCCACACACATAACGCAACCATTAACGTCAATGCGCTTATTTTTAACATGGGTTTTATTTGCTCAATCAACGTGGCGTGCTCTACTTTCATTTCGCCCCCTTTGTCGTCACTAAACTTGTTTCGAGAATCCGCCAGACCAGTTCATTAAAGTCAGCTCCCGCTTGCTTTGCTGACATTGGCACTAAACTGTGTCCCGTCATACCCGGCACCGTGTTTATTTCCAATAATTGCGGCGCACCCGATTCGTCTAACATTAAATCAACACGTCCCCAACCACTGCCGCCCAACACACTAAAGGCTTTAATAGATAGTGCTTGGAGTTCACTTTCTTGTTGCTCGCTCAAGCCACAAGGACAATGGTATTGCGTGGTAGTCGTTTGGTATTTAGCCTCATAATCGTAAAAATCATTCGGCGTTTCCAAGCGAATTATCGGCAGTGCTTCACCTGCCAAAACTGCAACGGTGTATTCGCTTCCTTCCACCCATTGCTCCGCCATAACATCACATGCAAATGTTGATGCGTTTTCAAATGCTTCATGTAACTGTTCAATATTTTCGGCCTTCGCCATACCTAAGCTTGAACCTTCAAGTGCGGGCTTAACCATCACAGGAAAACCCAATGTTTGCGCGCAAGTGTCAATATCTGCCGTTACGGTTAGCTGCATCCACTTCGGCGTTGGAATGCCTGCGCCTAACCAGCACAACTTAGTTCTTAATTTATCCATACCCAAGGCCGAGCCTAAAACTCCGCTACCGGTGTAAGGGATTCCCTCTAATTCAAGCGCACCTTGTAGTTGACCATCTTCTCCACCTCGCCCATGCACGATATTAAAAACCCGATCAACACCCATCGTTTTCAACTGCTCTATGCTGCTGTTTTTTGTATCAAACTCTATGGCGTTTACGCCTTGTTCTAGCAATGCAGATAACACCGCTTTGCCGCTAATTAACGAGATCTCGCGCTCTGCCGCATCGCCACCCATGGCTACAGCAACCTTTCCAAACTCATCCGGTGTTTTAACGAGGTTCATTGCCCTAACACCTCACCAATAATTCGCACTTCTGTTTCTAATGAAACACCTTGTTTTTCCAGTACTTCTTTTTTTACAAAACGAATGAGCTGTTCGATGTCAGCTGCACTGGCATTGCCTGTATTTAATATGAAATTCGAATGCTTTTCGGATACTTGCGCGCCGCCTATATGTTTACCTTTCAGCTCCGTTGCTTCAATTAACCGTGCCGCGTGATCGCCTTCTGGGTTTTTAAACACCGAACCGCCACTTGGCATATTTGTTGGCTGAGTTTTAGAACGCTTTGCCAGCAACGCGCGAATTTTTTCTCTGCTTTGTTGGTTACCGCCTGTTGGAATATCTAGGTAACACGCAACAAACCATTCATCATCGGCAACTGACACTGAACGATAGCCAATCTTATACTCACTCGCCTTACGCTCAAACAAATCACCTTGACGATTAACCACCAGTACTTTACGTATAAGGTTCCACGTTTCACCGCCAAATGCGCCGGCATTCATTGCTAGTGCACCACCCATCGTGCCTGGGATTCCTGCTAAAAATTCCGCGCCAGCCAAGTCTTTCTCTGCTGCCAATTTTGCTACCCGCGCACAAGGCACACCGGCTTCCACATAAATCAATCCATCGCTGCTGTCATGCATCTGCTTTAAACAACCACGGGTATAAATAACTGAACCACGCACTCCACCATCACGAATCAATACATTACTGCCCAACCCTAGCCATAACACAGGCTCATCGACAGGTAATGATTGCAAGTAGTGCTGTACATCATCAATATCGCTAGGCTTATACAAACGATCCGCACTTCCACCCACGCGCCATGATGTATAACGAGCCAACGGCTCTTTCTCCATCAATTCTCCGCTCAGTTGGTTTGCAGTGTGTTTCATTGTTTGCATACTTCCTTTCGTCACGCTTATTGCGCGTCCACCATGTTATTTAATTGCGCTTCTAGCTTTGCCGATGCCACGCCGATGTCCCCAGCGCCCGATGTCAATACGATGTCACCTGGCAATAAAACGTCTTTTAACACATGGGGTAATTGCTCAATGTCTTTTACGAACATCGGAATCAGCTTGCCCCGTTGACGAATCGCGTTGCACAACGCCGGGCCATCTGAGCCTGTAATGGGTTTTTCGCCCGCTGCAAAGACATCGAGCAGCACCAGCACGTCGACTTCGTTAAGCACATCAACAAAATCTTCGAATAAATCATGTGTTCTTGAATAACGGTGCGGTTGAAACGCCAACACCAAGCGTTTGTCCGGCCAGCCATCACGAACCGCGTTAATGGTTGCCATTAATTCACGAGGATGATGGCCGTAATCGTCAACCAATAAAGCAGTGCCGCCTAAGAGCTTTATTTCTCCATTGACCTGAAAACGTCGCCCGACACCTTTAAACTGACTTAACCCCGTTGCGATTGCCTCATCTGAAACACCCAATTCACTGGCCACAGCAATTGCAGCCAACGCATTCAGTACGTTGTGTTGACCCGGCATATTTAATGTCAGCGGTAGCAGCTCGCTTCGTCCAATTCGCTTTAAATTAAAGTGTGTATGAAACCCTTCTTGCTGAACATCCAACGCTTGGAAATCTGCTGTTTGCTGAACGCCATAACTTAGGATGGGCTTGCTGATGGATGACAACACTTCACGTATGTTTTCATCATCTACGCACATCACCGCTAGACCATAAAAAGGCAGTTGATGCAGGAATGACATAAATGCATCTTTCACTTGCTGAAAATCGCCACCATAGGTACTCATATGGTCTTCATCAATGTTCGTTACCACGGCGATCATCGGTTGAAGGTGTAAAAATGACGCGTCACTTTCATCGGCTTCAGCCACCAAGTAATGGCTTTCGCCTAATTTTGCATTGGTGCCTGCGCTGTTTAACAACCCACCAATAACAAACGTTGGGTCTAACCCTCCCTCTGTCATTAAAACGGCAAGTAAACTGGTTGTGGTTGTTTTACCGTGCGTACCAGCAATCGCAATACCAAACCTAAAGCGCATGATTTCTGCCAGCATTTCTGCCCGAGGTATCACTGGAACACGCTGCTCCAAGGCCGCGGAAACTTCTACATTTTCTTTATTCACCGCCGTTGACGTCACCACCACATCACAGCCTTTTACATTATCAGCAACGTGGCCGATATAAACCGTAGCGCCTTGATCGACGAGGCGTTTTGTTACTTTGCTTTCGCGAATATCAGAACCCGATACGTCATAACCTAAGTTAATGAGCACCTCAGCTATTCCACTCATACCTGCTCCACCAATGCCGATAAAGTGAATTTTTTTCAACTTCCCAAAGCCTAAATGCGCTGAGTAATGCTTATGCGTATCCGGCATCATAGCGCCACCTCCAAACAGATATTTGCAACGTGTTCTGCTGCATTCGGTTTTGCTAATGCGCTTGCCTTCACACCCATATCTTTCAATTTTGCTGAATCTGACAGTAGCTCTCGTAACGTATTCGACAAGGCCTGTGCAGATAACGCTGACTGAGGCATCAACACGGCCGCTCCTTTATCGGAAAGAAAGGCTGCGTTTTTTGTTTGATGATCGTCAATTGCATGCGGCAACGGCACTAATATTGAAGGCAAACTCATCACCGCTAATTCTGATATTGTCATAGCACCCGCCCTACAAATCACCACATCGGCCCATTGATATACAGCCTTCATATCATCAATAAACACACGAACATCGGCTATTACAGCCGCCTCTTCATACGCTGATTTTGCTGTATCAATGGTTGCTTTCCCAGCTTGGTGAATGACGTTGATGCTGAATTCATCTTGCAGTTCTTTTAACGCAGCAGGCACCACTTCATTTAATATGGATGCCCCTAAACTTCCACCAACAATCAATACATTGGTGCCCGACGACCTCTTGGCCTCTGTCACGACTAGCAGCTCTTTACGAATAGGGTTGCCGGTACAAATAGCTTTCGTTTGCTCGTCAAAACTATTAGGAAATGCCTCTAACACACGTATCGCTAGTCGTTTCAACAAGCGGTTTGTCGTGCCTGGCACTCTGTTTTGCTCATGAATAACCAGCGGCCTTCTATGCAACCAACTCAATAAACCACCGGGGCCTGATGCAAAACCACCCAAACCCAACACCACATCGGGTTGGCGTTGACGAATTATTTTTGACGCTTGCGCACAGGCTTTCAGCAACATAAACGGTGCTAACAATAAGCTCAACAACCCTTTGCCACGCAGACCCGATACGCATAACCAATCCATTGCAAAGCCTGCATTCGGCACAACGGTTGATTCAATACCTTTTCTGGTTCCCAGCCAACTGACCTGATGCCCAGCATCCCGCAAATATTCTGCAACCGCTAACGCTGGGAATACGTGCCCACCTGTTCCACCAGCCATAATCATTATGCGCACTGCCATGGCGACCTCCCTTTCAGTTGGTCTTGTAAATCGAGTTGCGTTTCATGATGTATACGGCATAACAAGCCAACCACCATGCACATAACAATCATGCTACTGCCGCCATAACTCATCAGTGGCAACGTTAAACCTTTAGTTGGCAACGCACCCATGTTCACGGCAATGTTCACAAAAGACTGTAAGCCAAACCAAACACCTAAGCCGTACGCGAGGAGTGAGTAGAACCGAAGGTTTAAACGTTCCGCCGCTTTGCCCATTTGAAAAGCACACCAAATAACTAAGCCAAATAATAAAATAACGACGCATGAACCGACAAAGCCCAGTTCTTCACCCATTACGGCAAAAATGAAGTCCGTATGCGCCTCAGGCAAATAAAACAATTTTTGAATGCTGCTCCCCAGACCCACGCCAAACCACTCACCACGACCCATTGCAATTAACGATTGAACCAATTGAAAACCAGAGCCTAAATGATCGGCCCACGGGTCCATAAAGGCGGTTACACGTTCCATTCTGTATGCGGATGAAACAATCGCCAACACGCCTAACACGCCCAGCATGAGTACCAATGTCACAAATTGAACAAGCCTTGCACCACCTAAAAACATCATGCACAGCACGCTAAAGCCGATCACAAAGGTCGCACCAAAATCTGGTTCCGCCATTAACAATCCGAAGACAATACCTAATGGCAAAAGCGGGCGAATAACACCCTTAATAGACGCTCTAACATCGTCAACATGACGGGTTAAAAAACCGGCCATATACAAAATACAAATAAACTTAACAATCTCAGACACTTGCAAACGCGCAACACCTAAATTTATCCAACGATAACTGCCGTTCACTTTGACGCCAATACCCGGAATAAAGACTAAAACGAGTAAGCCAATAGCCAGCAAAATTAAATTTTGACCCTGCTTTTCCCAAAAGCTTAATGGGATATTAGCCATCAGCAAGGCCATTAAGATACCAATCAAGATATGCGCCGCCTGACGAGCGGGATAATGCCAAATATTATCAAACACTCTCTCGCCTAAATGTAACGAGCTAGACACCACCATCACATAACCGATAGACAACAAACTAATAGCAGCAAACAACAGCCAACCATCTAGATAATAGCGTCCACGTCTTGGCGTTAGCGATGAATCAGCCGTGTTCAACATCATCGCACTCATGACGTTAACGCCTCTACCGCTGCAATAAATCGATTACCGCGTTCTTGGTAATTTGCAAATTGATCAAGCGAGGCACACGCTGGTGACAACAAAACAGTATCGCCAGCATTGCTACGTTTCGCAGCTAAACTAACGGCTTCCTCAATACTCGACACCATTTCGTAGGGTGTAGCTTCCGCTGCTGCTTGAAGTATTTTTGCGTCTCGTCCAATTAAAATCAGCAATGACACATTTTTTTTAATCGTGCTGGCCAACACACTGAAGTCGGCGCCCTTACCATCACCACCGGCAATCAACACGATAGGTGCATCCAACCCTTCTAACGCCGCTAGACAGGCGCCAGGATTCGTTGCTTTTGAATCATTTATCCACGTGACGCCTTCAATATCTGCAACCCACTGTGTTCTGTGCGCCAAGCCTGAAAATGTCTTTAAAGCAGTTTTTTGCGCTTGCTTCGGAATATTTAATGCATCCGCCATTGCCATTGCAGTTAATGCATTTTGAATATTGTGCGAACCTTTTATTTTCAACTCTGACACATTCAATACGACATCGCCGTTTTTAGAAATAAGCGCACCGCCATTCACCCCGTAGTCCCCCAGCTGCGGATCATCTAAACCAAAGGAAACGGCTTTACGTTCAGGCGGCAATACCATCATTTGTACCGCAGCATCCTGACGATTGAGTACCGCGAGACCCTCGCCATAAAAAATACGCTCCTTCGCCGCACAATAATCAGACATGCTTTGATAACGATCCATGTGGTCATCGCTGATATTCAATAACGCCACCACATCCGCTTTAAGTTGAGACGTTCTTTCCAGTTGAAAACTGGATAGCTCCAGCACGTACACATCCGCTTGTTTATCACTTAATAGATCCAGCGCGGGTGTTCCCAAGTTTCCGCCAACACGCACATCCCATTCCGCCTTGCTAGCCATCTCACCTAATAACGTTGTCACTGTGCTTTTACCGTTAGAACCTGTAATCGCCGCTATAGGTGCATCCACACAAACAGCAAAGATATCTATATCGCCAAAAACAGGAATACCTCGTTCGGCCGCTAACTGGATATTTTCTTGGTCTAAACTAACGCCTGGACTGACGATAATATGCGTTGCTGCTTCAAATTCCTTCGCCTCAAAGCCACCAATAAAAACCGCGACATCGCTAAATGACTCTTCAATCTCTTTAAGGTTAGGGGGATTGTCGCGGCTATCTACAACCGCTACCTCAATATCATTTTGCTGAAGAAATCGAACCACAGAAAGACCCGTTACGCCCAAGCCCACAACAAGCACACGCGCACCGTGCTGATCCAAACCCAAGCGGGCTAAACCATCGCGATTATTGTGATTATCAGTGGGCATCAAGGCTTCCATCATCTTAGTTTTAAGGTTGATAGTCCGATCAGCACCAAAATAAACGTGATGATCCAAAAGCGAACAATAATTCTTGGTTCCGGCCAACCTTTTAATTCGAAATGGTGATGAATCGGCGCCATTCTAAAAATACGCTTACCGGTTAACTTAAACGAGGCGACTTGCATAATGACCGACACGGTCTCCATTACGAACACGCCACCCATAATCATCAACACTAATTCTTGGCGTACCAGCACAGCTAATATACCCAGTGCTGCGCCCAGCGCTAATGCACCCACATCGCCCATAAATACCATTGCTGGATAGGCGTTAAACCATAAAAACCCCAAGCCTGCGCCGACAATAGCACCGCAGAAAACCACTAACTCACCGGCGCCTCTTAAATTCGGTATCGACAAGTATTGTGAAAACTGAACATTACCAGATAAGTAAGCAAAGACACCCAATGCACCCGCCACCAATACCGTCGGCATAATGGCCAAGCCATCCAAACCATCGGTTAAATTCACTGCATTACTGGCACCCACAATCACAAAGTACGTGAGCGGTATAAACATCCAACCCAGCTGTATACTCACGTCCTTAAAGAAAGGCACATACAAGGTTGTTTCAACTGGCGACGTAGCGGTATAAAACAAATAAAACGCTGCACCCAGTGCAATCACAGACTGGCCTAAATATTTTTTGCCCGCAGATAAACCTTTAGGGTCTTGCAGGGCCACTTTCTTATAATCATCAATAAAACCAATCACGCCAGTTAACATTGTCACTAGCAATACGACCCACACGTATCTATTGGATAAATCAGCCCACAACAACGTGCTTACTCCAATCGCTACTAAAATTAATGTGCCGCCCATTGTTGGCGTGCCGGCTTTCTTAAAGTGTGTTTCCGGTCCATCATCGCGAACGGCTTGGCCAATTTTATGGAACGTTAAACGTCGAATCATGGCGGGACCGACTAAAAAGGCAATGAATAATGCGGTTAAAGCGCCTAAAATTGAACGCATGGTCAGGTACTGAAACACCCTAAATACACTGTGATATTCAGATAACCATTCAGCAAGAATTAGCAACATTCGCCACTCTCCTTTATCGTTATTTTCTCGACGATGCTTTCTAAGCCTTGCGAACGCGACCCTTTCACCAATACGACCATGTCTGCAGTTAACTCGCCTAGCAAATGATCAGACAATGCTTGCTTACTGTCGAAATGCCTCGCCTTTGTACGCGTTGAAGTCGATAAGCGATTAAATTCATTCACCGCAAATTTCATTTCACTTCCAACCGCATAAAAACGATGCACGTCGCTGTTAAAAATGCTTTGCCCCAGTTGTTGGTGAATTTGCTCACTGTCGTTGCCTAATTCAGCAAAATCACCCAACACCAAACAAACAGGCTGATTTATGTCAGCTAAACACGACATAGCCGCGTCAAACGACTTAGGGTTAGCGTTATAACAATCATTAATTACCATGCCACCGGCAATACTTGTTAGCGGTTGCATACGACCGTTAACCGGTTTCAGCGCGGCCAAACCGTCGCGTATATCATCCATCGATACGTTTAAACTAATAGCTGCAGCTGCAGCTGCTAAGGCATTTAATACATTGTGTTTACCAATTAATCGCAAATTAATATCAATGCATTGCTGTTGGTAATGGAGTATAAAACGTGTCGTGAATTGGCCGTCAACAAGACCCGTCGTTACATCGCCTAAATTAGCCCAAACATCCGCTTGATTAGATGCGCCGAAGCTAATTAACTCCCTTCCATCTAGAAGCTCAAGCCATTGATCAAACCAAGGCTCTTCTTTATTTAATACGGCCGTTCCGTTACGACTTAAACCGCTAATAATTTCACCTTTAGCTGTCGCAACACTCTCAATATCACCAAATCCTGCTAGATGTGCAGCACCAGCATTATTTAAAATGACTACCGTAGGCTCAGCTATTTCGCACAATTCAGCGATATCGCCTTGTTGACTGGCACCCATTTCAATCACCGCAATATCGTGGTGTTCATTTAATTTTAATAAGGTGAGCGGCACGCCAATTTGATTATTTAAGTTCCCTGCTGTCGCTAGCACTTTATGCGACCGATTCAAGATACTCGCCAACATTTCTTTGACACTTGTTTTGCCATTACTGCCGGTAATTGCCACCAACGGGATGCCTGCCAATTCACGCTGCTGTTTTGCCAATGTCGTTAGCGCACTTAACGTATCGTTAACGTTTACGTAAGGCATATCAACCGCAACATCATTACTGATTAACGCCGCTATCGCACCTTTAGATTTAGCCTGCGCCACAAAGTCGTTGGCATCAAAATTCTCGCCCTGCAAGGCGACAAAAAGCTCGCCTTTTTTCAGACTACGCGTGTCGGTGCTTATTGCATCGAAACATGCGTCAGCACCTATATGGTGGCCATGTACAATATCGGCTAATTGCTGAAGACTCATGACGCGCATCCGCCCTCTCCTGCTCGACAAGCCAATGCTTTTTTGACTTCAGCTACGTCACTAAACGCTATTTTTCCATCAGCCACTTGTTGATACGCTTCGTGACCTTTCCCTGCCACTAAAATCATATCGCCAGCATCCGCTTGCATAATACTTGTTTGAATAGCCAGCGCGCGATCAAGAACAACGCTCACTGCACTCTCATCAGACATGCCAGATTTAATTTGATCAGTAATTTTTTCAGCTGATTCAAAACGTGGGTTGTCATTGGTAATAATGATGTCATCCGCCAATTCCGCCGCGACCGACCCCATTAACGAACGTTTTGCTTCATCGCGATTGCCACCGCAACCAAACACCAGTTTTAACCTACCAACGCAATGCTCACGTAAGCTTAATAAAGCAAGCCTCAAAGCATCTGGCGTATGCGCATAGTCAACCACTACCGTTGGGTTGGCTTTGCCAGTAAAAATCACCTGCATGCGCCCCGCAACACTATTAACTTTTTCGACCTTAGCCGCCGCTTCTTCAAGCGTATTACCCATCGCAATCAACGTTGCCATAGCCGTAACCAAATTATCGACATTGAACCGGCCCAATAAGCTGGATTGAACGCGCACAGAATGCCCATTAAAGCGCACACTAAATGACAATCCATTTACCGTTAAGGCTTCATTAGAGATAAACAAACAATTCGATTCGCTGCATTGTCCAGAACGCGAAAATGTCAACACGCGTACAACTGGTGCTAATACCTGCAATATATTTTGACTGAATTCGTCATCTTGGTTCAACACAACAAATGTCAGCGATGGTGTTTTAAATAAGGCTAACTTCGCTTCACCGTAAGCATCCATTGTTTGGTGATAATCAAGGTGCTCATGGCTTAGGTTTGTGAACACCGCGCCTTGAAATTCAACCGCATTCACTCGTCCTTGATCCAACCCATGAGATGATACTTCCATCGCAACAGCGCTACTGCCCTCACTCAACAATTGCGCTAACTGCTGTTGCACGCTAGCACCGTCTGGGGTTGTATTAATGGCTTCTGTTAAATTGGCAACATTGCCCCAGCCCACTGTTCCAATAACGCCGCACACGGCATTTTCATCGCCCAATGCCTGCGCAATAAAATGACTGACTGACGTTTTTCCATTGGTTCCAGTGACACCAATAACCGGCATTTGACGTGAAGGGCGTTGATAAAAACGTGCAGCAATCTCACTTACGTTAGCGCTAAGGCTTGATATTTCAACCAAGCATACATCGTGCTGTTTTTTGACTTTTTGCACCAATAATTCAATGCCGCCGCAAGCCTCATACACGATAGCCGCTGCGCCCGCACTAATGGCTTGTTCGGCGTACACTAAACCATGTGACTGAGAACCTGATACCGCTAAAAACAAACCGTTTTCTTTAATGCATCTCGCGTCAACCGTTGGCTCAGCAACGTCTATATCACGATCAAGTTGCGCCATACCTTGCAATAAATATTGCAAAGACACGAGAGAGGCATTTTGTTGCGCAGGCATCATTGCAATCCCCGCTCAAGCGATGCCAACACGGCAGACTGCTTGAGGTCGTCTGGCGCGATATTCATGAGACGTAATGCGCCCGTCATCACTCTAGAAAATACCGGTGCCGCCACTAAGCCGCCATAGTAATCACCTGCTTTAGGCTCATCAATCACAACAACCATCACCAATTTTGGGTCATTCGCTGGCGCCATGCCTGCAAAAATACCCAGGTATTTATCTTCTGAATATCCACCAGCAATGGCTTTTTTAACTGTGCCTGTTTTACCCGCGATGGTGTAACCATGCACTCTCGCTCTTGGAGCTGTGCCAGCTTTGCTCACCACGCCTTTTAACATGTGGCGGACTTGTTGAGCCACAACAGGGCTCATCACCTGGACACCTCCACCCACTTGATTGTTTCTAAGCAAACTGACCGGCTCTAATAAACCGTCATTCGCAATAGCGGCATAGCCATGCGCTAACTGTAGGGCTGACATAGACAAACCATAACCAAACGACAAGGTAGCTGTTTCAATTGGTCGCCATTGCTCATAACCCACCAACCTACCCCGCGCTTCACCGGGAAAACCCAAGTGCGCCGAGCGACCAAACCCTAAGCTATTCAACATACCCCACAGGCCTTCAGGCGGAATTCCCAATGCGATTTTTGCCGCCGCCACATTGCTTGACTTCAGCAACAGGGTTGCCAGATTAATCTCGCCGTAATTACGGTGGTCACGTACTTGATTACGCCCCACTTTCATGTAACCCGGATTCGTATCGATAATAGTCGATGTGTCAAACACACCCGACTCCATACTTGCTACAACAGTAAAAGGCTTCATCGTAGAGCCCGGCTCGAACACATCAATAAATGCGCGATTACGAACATGACTGGCTTTGAATTTTGAACGATCATTCGGGTTAAATGCTGGCTGATTTGCTACCGCCAACACCTCGCCCGTTTTTGGGTTCAATAGAACCAGCGAACCCGCATTCGCTTTATGTTGCGCCACGGCTGATTTCAGCTCGCGATACGCCAAATACTGTAACCGCCTGTCCAGCGACAAATGAATATCAGTGCCTGGAATTGGCGCACGAATATCATCAACGTGCTTCACCATCCTACGCTTTCCATCACGCAATACACGCTCAACCCCTGCAACACCTTTCAGTTGATCGTTTAATGCTAACTCAAGCCCTTCTTGGCCTTCGTCGTCGATATTTGTAAAACCAACAAGGTGCGATGCCACTTCGCCATCTGGGTAATACCGTCTGTATTCTTTTTGCAGGTACACGCCCGGTAAATTTAAATTATCTATCGTTGCGGCCACTTGTGGATCCATATGGCGACGTAAATAAACAAACCGTCTAGACGCTACCTTTTTTAATTTTTTGTTTAACGAGCTCACTTTAAGACCAAGTAACGCCGCAAACTCACCTTTCTTTCCTGTTAAATCTAATTCTTGCGGATTAATCCATACCGAACTCACTGGCGCACTAATCGCTAGCGCATGACCATCTGCATCTAGAATCTTTCCTCTGTAGGCTGGCAATTTGATATCACGTAAATGAACCGCCTCACCACGTTTCTGTAGATAACTATTATTGAGCACCTGCAAGTCAATCGCTCTGTATATCAGCGCGCACATCACCAACATGAAACACGCCAAGATAAACCGGCGGCGGCCCGCTAGCTCGGGCACAATAATTTTTTGCGCTTTATCTCTAGAATGTGAGTTGTTGTAGTTCATTTAACTTTTACGTAAACGACTTTTTCTGGCACTGGCGCCCGTAAATTTAACGTTGTGCGCGCCAACTTTTCTATTCTATTGTTCGATGCCCAGGTGTTTTGTTCTAACTGCAAGCGACTCCATTCAACCCCTAGTCTGTCTTGCTCACGTAATTCTGCTTGCAACTGATTAAACTTTAAACGCGCGTCATATTTCACATACACAACACTAAGCGCCGACACCACAACCAGCATTAACAGTATCGTTGTCATATTGATGTCGCCTTGGCTGGCCATCACAACTTCTCCGCCACACGTAATACGGCGCTTCGGCTACGCACATTGCCAGCCACTTCTTCAGCCGATGCTTTAATGGCCTTACCAATACATTTAAATAATGGCTTTGCAGCATCTGGCGGCAAGGGCAAATGCCTTGGCACAACGGGGCCACGCGACTGCTCACGCATAAAGCGTTTCACAATCCTGTCCTCTAAGGAATGAAAACTAATCACCACCAAGCGGCCGCCTTTTTTAAGAATAGATGCTGACGTCGCTAATACTTGCTCAAGGTCATCCAGTTCCTTGTTCACTTTAATTCTAATGGCTTGAAATGTTCGAGTAGCAGGGTGCTTGCCAGGTTCACGTCGAGTAACTAAATTTTCAATCAGCTTAGCCAGCTGACCGGTTGTTTCTATTGGCCCTTCTTTGCACTGCTCAACGATAACAGCGGCAATTTTACGTGCAAATTTTTCTTCGCCGTAATCACGCAATACTTTTAGTAATTCCCGCTCTTCAACACGAGATAACCACTGCGAGGCAGATTCGCCTTGAGTTGAGTCCATGCGCATATCTAACGGGCCATCTCGCATGAAGCTAAAACCACGCTCTGCCACATCTAATTGCGGAGAAGACACACCTAAATCAAGTAAAATTCCATCGACTTCACCCGTCCAATCTCGTTCCGACACCATTTGATCCATGTCCGCAAAACTGCCGTGCGCCAAGTCGAAACGCCCATCGTTTAATAATGCTTTTGCTTGTGAAGAATTCACTGCGTCCATGTCCTTATCAATTGCCAGCAACGTCCCTTGCACCGACAACGCCTGCAATATTGCCCCACTATGCCCACCACGACCAAAGGTTCCATCGATATAAACCCCATCAGTTTGTCGTATCAGCCCGCTTAGCGCTTCGCCTAACAAGACCGACTTATGTAGTGCGTTGCCAGACATCAAAGCGACAACGATCCCAGTTCAGGTGAAAGCTCACCCTCTTCTGCATTCTCCTCTTCAAACCATATATCGCGTTTGGTTGCCCAAGTTTGATCATTCCAAATTTCGAATTTATTACCTTGGCCAATCATCACGATTTTTTTATCCAGCGCAGCAAATTCACGTAACGGTGGCGACACCAACACACGACCTTGTCCATCGAGTTCACATTCTGTCGCGTGCCCAATCAATAAACGCTGCAAACGGCGCGCTTGTTTATTCAATGTAGGCAGCTTAATCAGCTTGCGTTCTATTTCTTCCCAAACCGGCAGTGGGTACAATAGGAGGCTATGTTCACGATCAACCGTCATCACCATTTGTCCATCACAAGAAGTTTTCAATTGCGTACGGTAACGCGTAGGGATAGACAATCGCCCCTTCGCATCCAACGTCACGTTATTAACTCCTCTGAACAAACCCATCCCCTTTATGCTTATTTTCCCTTTATTACCACTTTGCCCCACTTTTTTGCACTATAAGGATGAAATAACCACTCTGTCAAGCATCTCATTCCCTAAATACTTTCTTTACGAACAAACACTTAGCTGACTTTCACAACAATTACCTCATACAGCATTAAGTTAATAAATAAAGACAATAAGAATCATAAGCTTGCGGCTTTTACTTAAAGAAAATACTGAAAACTGTGTCTAACAAAGTATCTTGAGAATAAAAAACGTAGAAATGGGAAAACGTCGGCAAGCACTGCCGAAGCTAGGTTAACGCATTGAATAATATGGATATTTTTATGAATTCAGATCAAAAACGCGAACATCCCGAACACATCCGCCATTAAGCCTTATTGCAAGGCAATCTACAGCACACCAATAACGACCAAATAACTCGCCGTTGAACGCGCTATTTCAACTGTCTTCTTGATGAATAACGAAGAATCCGCGCCCTTGATCTTTAACTTTATAAAGCGCTTGGTCTGCTTGCTTAATTAAATCTTTTAATGATTCATCAGCACCAGAATATATGCTTACACCAACACTACACCCAACACTGACCTGGTCACCTTGACGCGTCAATACAGACTTCGATGCAGGCGATGAGGCGTTAAAACAGGTCGCTAACCGTTTAACAGAGACTGTAAGAACGGGCGACATCGTCTCTCGATTTGGTGGTAATGAATTTGTCATCATGCTTGATGGCTTAGATAAAGACCCTATTCAAGCAGCAAGCAAAGCAGAATTAGCCTGCGAAAAACTATTATTTGGATTAAACAAACCTTATGTAATTCATGGCAAAGACATCTCAATCTCAGCCAGCATTGGTGTCTCTATGTTTTCAGAAAACTCGATGGTGTCAGATTTATTACAACAATCTGACATTGCTATGTATCAAGCTAAAGACTCGGGGCGTAACGCCATTCGATTCTTTGATCCAAAGATGCAACACGCCATTAATGAAAGAGCTAAAACAGAACAACTGATTAAAGACGGCTTATCTAACAAACTCTTTGAATTGCACTACCAATTACAAGTAAATGAGCATGGTGATGCGATAGGCGCTGAAGCCCTGCTGCGTTTAAAACACCCTCTACAAGGGTATATTCCCCCTATGCAATACATTCCTATTGCAGAAGAAACGCGCTTAATTCTACACATTGGTAACTTTGTATTAGAAACAGCTTGTGAACAATTAAAGCGTTGGGAAACTAACCCTGCTACGAATACATTAACTATCGCCATTAATGTAAGCCCCATAGAATTTAATGAGGACTCGTTTGTATCCAATGTGCTAACCGCCACTGCAAGGCACGACATCAATCCGCAACTATTAAAACTAGAGTTAACAGAGACGATGATGGTGGATGATATTGAAGGCATTATTGCGAAAATGAACCTGTTAAAAGCGAACGGAGTTCAATTCTCAATGGATAATTTTGGAACAGGTTATTCATCCCTTCAATACTTAAGACAATTACCGCTAAACCAGCTAAAGATTGACCAATCGTTTGTACGTGATTTAGAGCACGACGAACAAGACCGCTCTATTGTGCAGACCATTATCGTCATGGGGAAAGCCCTCGGCTTAAATGTTATTGCTGAAGGCGTAGAGAATACGCAACAACAAGAGATGCTATTAGAATTTGGTTGCAATAACTATCAAGGCTATTTGTTTGCCAAGCCAATGCCGATTGAGGAAGTAGAAGAGAAACTTAACCGCCTTCAATAACGAGTAACACCCCTCAATATAGCGTCTAAAATCTACATTAAGGCTGCTTCCTTTGTATCAATCTCTGTACCACAACAAAAAGCCCCACACTTGGAGCCTTCGTAACATCATGTTTCATAGGGTAAAAGAAATAGGTGGAGTTGGCCGATAAGCCGGGTTCTGTCGTGGACAGTCATTCATCTGGGATGCACATCACTGTGCACCTCGAGCGACCTACCCAG